>SMEK01000068.1_pt1 | contig 38127 bp, 27 predicted proteins | sample 2456371 | NCBI WGS metagenome assembly SMEK01 (sample SAMN10132590, study PRJNA489261) | soil metagenome | isolation source: day1 antibiotic-loamy sand soil ammended with composted manure from dairy... | place: USA | collected 2015-04-01
CGGATCCCTCGGCGAACAGGGCGGCCAGTTCCTGCGGCGCGTAATCGGCCACCTTGAGGCCGCGCCGGTTGACGAACAAGTAGCGTCCGCTCATCGGGCTGATCCACGACAGCTTGGCGCGCGTCATCGCTTCGTCGGCCAGGCTGAACTCCAGCCACGTGCCTGGCTGCAACGCTTCGACCTGATGCCATTCCGGACTGTCCAGCGGCACCTCGGCCAAGTCCTCGATGTTTTCCTCGGGTTCCTCGGCGCGCTGCTCGATGACCGGCTGGATGCTGTCGGGGATCGCCAGCATGGAAGCGTCTTCGTCGTCGACCGTGGCGATCTCGGTTTCGTCCAGCGTTTCGCCAAGCTGCTGACGGTAATAGGTATGCAATTGGCCCAGCAGACGTTCGATGTCCTGTTCCTGGAACGCCACGTTGGCCAAGCCCAGGCGCAGCGAGCGCTCGATGCCAGGCAGCATCTGCCGCAAGGCCTGGCGGCTTTCCGCGTCGGGTGCGGCAACGGTGCTGGCGATGAAATCGTCGACGAAGTGCAAGGCGCTCCTGAATTCCGGCGACGCCTCGCCCTGGCGCAGCAGGGTCAAAACCAGATGGTTGGCCCAGGCCCGCGCCAGCACGCCATGCACCAGCGGCGGCAACTTCCGTTCACCGATGCGGTCGAGGATTTCGCGGGCGGCCCGGCGGCGCGCCTGTTCCAGTTTTTCGCGGCCCCGGGTGGATTCGGCGACACGCTGTTCGGCCAGTTCGGAGCGGCGCTTGTTGATGTCCTGGAACTGCTGCAAGTCCACCAGCAGCCGTTCGAAGATGCCCATGTCGTCATCGAAATCGTGCAACAACTGATCGACGATCGATTTGACCTTGTCGTGCAGGCGGCGATCTCGATCGGATTCATCCGACCAGCCCTTGGCCTGCTCGGCGAGTCCGTCCAGCAGGCGCCGTGCCGGGTGCTGGCGGTGGGCAAACAGCTTGCGGTCGAGGATGGCCGCCTTGAGATAGGGGATCTGCAAGCGGGCCAGCATCACCTGCATGGTGGTGGGCAGGTTGCGGTCTTCCAGGATGAACTCGAACAGCATGCCGACCAGGTCGATGGTGTCTTCATCGATGCTGGCGACGTGACTGGGCTTTTCGCCCCGCAGCGCGCCGATCTGGTTGAGCAGCTGGCTTTTCAGCTGCATGACCTCGTGGCTGAGGTTGGCGGCATCGTCGGTTTGCGCGTGGAGCAGCGGGCCGGTGCTCACGATCTGGCTCTGCAGGACGCTGAGCGCACCCAGCAGTTCATTTGCCGAAGGCAGCGGGCCACTCGCCACAGGGTGATGAGCACCATCGCCAGCGACACCACCGGCCGGGCCGCGACGCGCGCTGAACAGGGCATGCAGGGTTTGCAGCAGGTCGCTGGGAATTTCGCCCGTCTCTTCGGACGTGGCGGTGGCAGTGCCGGCTGCCGGATTGTTGCCATTGCCGGCCGCGTGGCTGGCAGTGTTCGGTTGGCCGCCGCGCATCACTTCATGACGCAATTGCGGCAGTACGCCGGCACGCACCAGTTCGGTGTTGATCTCCTGGTAGAGTTCTTCAAGCGAGGACAGCACATAGCGGTCGAACAGCTTGTAGATGATCAGCTTGACCCGCATGTCGGCGGTGAGCTCGTGCAGCGACTGACGAAACGCCTGGGCCAACGCCGCCGGAGCGACCGGATTGCCGGCGTCGTCAATCTTGTGGCCGCCGCAGATCACCGACAGTCGCTGGTTGACCGCAAACAGGTCGCGCGACAGGCGCGACTCGTTCTTGCCGATCATGCTGGTGATGGCCAGCGATTCTTCCAGCTCGTTGTCGGCCACCAGCGAAAGTTCGACCGTGCCCGGCAACGACGGGGCCGCAGGAGCAGCGGGCTGCCTGGATTGATGGGCCAGTTCGCCGAGTTCGCGGTTGATCCTCCCCAGGAACTGGCGTTCCACCGCCGGACGCCGTTTGCGCACCTCGCGCATCCCGTCGAAATAATGCATCTGGGCGGCGTTGTTCTCGGCTTTCTCGGCCAGGTCGAACAGCGCGTCATCGACGTGCTCGAAGGTGTTGCCCAGCCACTGCTGCAGCCGCTTGCCGGCGATGCTGCGCACCGCGCTGAGCAATTCGCCGACACGCTCGCTCGGGGCCTGGCGCTGGCTCAAGTCGACGATTCTGGATGGATCGGTGGCTTCGTTCATCGCCAAACCCCTGGAGCGTACGGCGCACAGCTCAACCGACGGCCGTGCAGGTATCGACAATAAGCCAAAGCGGGTGTCCGTGTCATGCACGGACCGAACCGGTGCGGCAACTTAGGCGGCGGGGAAATCGGTCAGCTGGAGCGTGCCGATGCCCTCTTCGGGCAGCATCACCGGTATGCCGTCCTCGACCCGGTAGACCACCTTGCGGTCGGTGGTGATCAGCGCCTCGGATACCCGTTCGCGAACGGGGGTGCCGGCCACCGTGTCGACCTTGCCGGCGGCAATGGCCTGGTTCAGCGCATCGAGTTCGTGCCTGCCCAGTGGCCGCACCGGAGTCTTGCTGACCGGGCAGCACAGGATGTCGAGTAGGCGCTTGTCCATGGGTGATCGGGTGTGCCGGGCAGGGGAAAGCCCGTACAATAGCCGTTTTTGGAAGGCCCGGCCATGACAGGAGCAACCAGGACGCCTCGTGTTGGCGTCGTGATGGGTTCGCGTTCGGATTGGGAAACCATGCAGCATGCGGCCGACGTATTGACCGAGTTGGGCGTGGCGCACGAGGTTCAGGTGGTATCGGCGCATCGCACGCCGGACCTTCTTTTCAGCTATGCCGAACAGGCGCCGGCGCGTGGCATCCAGGTGATCATCGCCGGCGCCGGCGGCGCGGCGCACCTGCCCGGCATGCTGGCAGCCAAAACCCGCCTGCCGGTGCTGGGCGTGCCGGTACAGTCCAAGGCGCTGAACGGGATGGATTCGCTGCTCTCGATCGCGCAAATGCCGGCGGGCATTCCGGTCGGCACCCTGGCGATCGGCCGTGCCGGTGCAGTGAATGCCGGCTTGCTGGCCACCGCGGTGCTGGCGCTGCACGACTCCGCGCTCGCCGCGGCACTGGATGAGTGGCGAGCCCGCCAGACGCGTGCCGTGCTCGAACAGCCGGACCCGCGCGTATGAGCGGGCAACGGCAGCCTGTCTTGGGCATCCTGGGGGGTGGGCAACTGGCACGCATGCTGGCGCTGGCGGCGGCGCCGCTGGGCGTGAAGACGCTGGTGGTCGATGGTTCGGCTGACGCCTGTTCCGGGCAGGTTGCACCCCTGGTGATTGCCGGCTGGACCGATTACGCCGCGCTGGAAGCCTTTGCCGCGCAGGTCGATGTGGTCACCTTCGATTTCGAGAACGTGCCGGCCGAAACGGCGCGCTGGCTGGCCGAACGGGTGACCGTCTGCCCCCCACCTCAAGCCCTGGCGGTGGCGCAGGATCGTCTGGCCGAGAAAACCGCGTTCCGCGAATGCGGTTTGCCTACGCCGGATTTCATGACCGTGGATACGCGCGAGCAACTGGACCAGGCGCTGGCCACGGTCGGTGCGCCGGCGATCCTCAAGACGCGGCGGCTTGGCTACGACGGCAAGGGCCAGTTCCGGCTTCGCGAGCTGGCCGATGCAGATGCCGCGTGGGATGCGCTGGGCGCGCAGGCGGCCGAACATGGCCTGATCCTGGAGGCCTTCGTGCCGTTCGAGCGCGAATTGTCGGTGCTGGCCGTGCGCGGTCGCGAAGGCGAGTTCCGCGTCTGGCCGCTGACCCGCAACTGGCATGTCGACGGCGTGTTGTCGATGAGCCTGGCGCCTGCACCGGATATCGAATCATTGCAGCAGCGTGCCGCCGAACATGCACGCACGCTGGCAGAGCGGCTGGATTACGTGGGCGTGTTTGCGCTGGAACTGTTCGTCAAAGACGGGGAGCTGCTCGGCAACGAGATGGCGCCGCGCGTGCACAACTCCGGGCACTGGACCATTGAAGGCGCGCATGCCAGCCAGTTCGAGAATCATGTACGCGCGGTACTCGGCTTGCCTCTGGGCGATACCGGTGCGCGCGGCGCCTCGGCGATGTTCAACTGGATTGGCACGCTGCCTGACGCAGCACCCGTGTTGCGCGGCATCGACGCGCACTGGCACGACTACGGCAAGCAAGCGCGGCCCGGACGAAAAGTGGGGCATGCCACGGTTTGCGCGCCGGACGTGAGCACGCTGGCCGATCGCGTGATGGGAATCGCCGGGGCGCTCGATCGCACGGCGCAGGCGCAGCCCGTGCGGGATGCATTGATCGGCTGACCGCGCAGCCCGGAGCCGTACCGGCTAAGGGTGGCCTAAGGGGCGCTTCCTAGAATCGCTGATTGCGATATTGCAATCCGATTTTCCGAAGCGCCCTCATGTTCATCCCTTTCCAGCCGACGCTGCTTCGGCAGCGGTTCCGGCCACTTGCATGGTTCGGCCTGTGCTTCCTGGCGATTGCGTTCCTTGTGCGGTTGACGCTGCTGATCAAGGCCGCACCCGGTGTGCCGGTCACGTTGCCGAACCTCCTCTACATATTCGGCGTCGGATTGTTCTATGACCTGGTCACCCTGCTCTATGTGAGCTGGCCGCTGCTGTTGTTCCTGTGGCTGGTGCCCACCGCGCGCGGATCGCGGCCCGGCCTGTTGCGCTGGGCGGTTTACGCGCTGGTGCTGCTGGCCGTCTGCCTGGCGGCGATGGCGTGCCTGCACGCGCTTTACCAAGCCACATTCAAGCAATTGTGGCCTTTGCTGCTGGTGCTTCTGTTCCTGCTGCCGATGGCGGCATTTACCTACTCGTCGCGACTGGGGCGATGGGTGCTGTACGGCTTCGGTCTGGTACTCATCTTCGGCCTGCTGTTCATCGGTATGGCCGAATGGGTGTTCTGGGACGAGTTCAGCAGCCGCTTCAACTTCATTGCCGTCGACTACCTGATCTACACCAACGAGGTCGTGGGCAATATCGAACAGTCCTATCCGCTGGCGAAGTGGCTGTCGATGCTGGTCGTGGGAGCGGTGGCACTGCTGGTGGCGACACGTCGCGGGTTGCGCGCGCGAGACGACGGTTCGCGCTGGCCCGGGCGTTCGCTGGTGGTGCTGGCGTGGCTGGCGCTGACCGTATTGAGCGCGGTGACTGTCAACGCGAGCATGAAGGATCGTTACGACAACCCCCAGATCAATGCCCTGGCGGGCAACGGCATTTATCAGTTCTTCGCGGCCTTCCGTGCCAATCGCCTGGATTACCCCGATTTTTACCGCACCTTGCCGGAGGACAAGGCGTTCGCCATCGTGCGCGAGTCGTTGAAGACGCCCGACGCCACCTTCATCAGCAGCGATCCGCGTGACCTGACCCGGGCGATCGTCAATCCCGGCCCCGAAAAGCATCTCAACGTGGTGCTGATCAGCGTGGAGAGCCTGTCCGGGGAATACCTGGGGCATTTCGGCAATACCCTGGACCTGACCCCGAACGTGGATGCGTTGGCCGACCAGGGGATCTTTTTCACGCAACTCTATGCGAACGGCACGCGCACGGTGCGCGGGCTCGAGGCGCTGGCGCTTTCGGTTCCGCCGACTCCGGGCGATTCGCTGATTCGCCAGCCCCACAACGAGGGCCTGTTCTCGCTGGCGGACATCTTCAATGTGCGCGGCTATGTGTCGGAGTTCGTCTACGGCGGTTTCGGCTACTTCGACAACATGAATTATTTCTTTTCCCACAACGGTTACGCCGCGGTGGATCGCGATGCGATCCCCAAGGACGCCACGATCCATGGGGAAAATGTGTGGGGCGTGTCAGACGAGGATCTTTACACCCTGGCCATGCGGCGGATGGACAGCATTCATGCCAGCGGAAAGCCGTTCTTCGTGCACGTGATGACCACCTCGAACCACCGCCCGTACACCTTCCCGGCCGGTCGCGTGGACGCGCCACAGGGACGCCGCAACAGCGCGTTGAAGTACACGGACTGGGCGATCGGCGATTTCATCAAGCGCATGCGCGCCAAGCCGTATTTCGATGACACCGTATTCGTGATCACCGCTGATCACTGCGCCAACAGCGCAGGCGACACCGCCATTCCGGTGGACAAGTACCACATCCCGTTGCTGATCTTCGCGCCGAAGTACTTTCAGCCGCGCCGCGTCGACAGTTTGATGTCGCAGATCGACATTCCACCCACCTTGCTGGGCCTGTTGAATTTCAGCTATCGCAGCCGCTTTTTTGGCTACGACATCAATCAACTGCCAGCCGGGCGGGGCAGGGCCTATCCGTCGACCTACCAGAAGCTGGGTTTCCTGCAGGATGACCGCCTGACCATCCTCTCGCCGCCGCGGGCAGCCGAACAGGTGCACCCCGACCGGGCGACCGGGAAAGTCACGGCGTTGCCATCGATGGATACGGCGTCGCTCTATCAGGCGATTGCCTCGTACCAGGTCGCGGCACAGCTCGTGCGCGATGGCGGCTTGCGCTGGCGCGCCGAGGATGCCACCCCGGTTGGACCCGCCGCGGCAGCCGTTATCGTCGCCCAACCCGTGGTGCAGGCGCCAGGTACAGGCCACTGACAGAGTCGCTGGTGCTGCATGTCGCGCCGGCGATGGCGGAATGTGCCGGGTGCTCCCCGCGAAAACCTGCGTTGGTTCCAGGCCGGTGCGGCTGGCACAAGGATGAATCCAGACATGCGAAGCCCCGGGCAGGCCGGGGCTTCGTGGTATCGCGTTGTCGCTAGCCGGGCTTGCGCCGGCGAGCAACCGGTCAGGCGAGATTCTTGGCCGCGAATTCCCAGTTCACCAGATTCCAGAACGCTTCCAGGTACTTCGGACGGGCGTTGCGGTAATCGATGTAATAGGCGTGTTCCCACACGTCGGTGGTGAAGAGCGGCTTGTCGCTGCCGGTGATCGGCGTAGCGGCGTTGGAGGTGTTGACGATGCCGAGCGAGCCATCCGGGCGCTGCACCAGCCAGGTCCAGCCCGAGCCGAAGTTGCCCGCGGCGGACTTGCTGAATTCTTCCTTGAACTTGTCGAACGAACCGAACGCCTTGGTGATCGCGTCGGCCAGCTTGCCGGTCGGATCGCCGCCGCCCTTCGGGCTCATCGAGTTCCAGTAGAACGTGTGGTTCCAGGTTTGCGCAGCGTTGTTGAACACGCCGCCGGACGATTTCCTGATGATGTCTTCCAGCGGTGCGTCCGCGAACTCGGTGCCCTCGATCAGCTTGTTGAGGTTCGTCACGTAGGCCTGATGATGCTTGCCGTAGTGAAACTCCAGCGTTTCAGCGGAAACGTGGGGCTCCAGTGCATTCTTTTCGTACGGAAGCGGGGGAAGTTCGATCGCCATGATGAGGCTCCTTAGCGTTGGCTGGGGGAGAAAGGGTCGGCGCAGCGGACGGAGGCCGACGGGTGACTGATACAATACCGGTCTGCCCGCATTGTAAAGATGAAACACCGAACTATGGACACCAACGAGCAAATCAAGGCAGTGCTGGCCGAGCATCCCATCGTGCTTTTCATGAAGGGTACGCCGGAATTCCCGATGTGCGGCTTTTCCAGTCGCGCCGCGCAAGCGTTGACCGAGGCTGGCGCCACGTTCCATTCGGTGAACGTGCTGGCCGACCCGCAGGTGCGCGCCGCGTTGCCGCATTTCGCGAACTGGCCGACGTTCCCGCAGCTTTTCATCCAGGGCGAATTGATTGGCGGCTGCGACATCATCGAAGATCTGAAAACCGCCGGCGAGTTGGCGCGCATGGCCCGCGACGTGGCCGGAGCGGCGTCCTGATGCTGCCGATCTCCCGATTGCCGACCGATTGGCAGGTTTCCGACGACACCTTGGCCGACCGCGTCGTGCTGGTTACCGGCGCGTATGGCGGGCTTGGCGGAGCAGTGGCGCGGGCGGCCTCGCGTGCCGGCGCCACCGTGGTGATCAGCGGCAAGCGCAAGCGCCAACTGGAACAGTTGTACGACGCGATGTGCGCCGAAGGCCTGGCCGAGCCGGTGATCCATCCGCTGGACATGGAGGTGGCCACGCCGCGCGAATACGCCGCACTGGCCGAAGGGCTGGAGCGCGATTTCGGCCGGCTCGACGGCATCGTGCACGCGGCCGTCAGTTTTGGCGGGCTGACGCCGATCACCATGCACAAACCCGACGCCTGGCTGCGCGCGATGCACGTCAATGTGAATGCACCTTTTGCGCTGACCCAGGCCTGCCTGCCGCTGCTGACCCAGGCCAGTGACAGCGCAGTGGTGTTCGTGCTGGATGATCCCGGGTTGCTGCAGCGTGCGCACTGGGGCGGCTACGGCGCGTCCAAGGCGGCGCTGGAGCGGTTTGCCTCGATCCTGCACGAGGAAACCGATACCGGCCCGCTGCGCGTTCACGCGATGCTGCCGGCGCCGATGCGCACCGCGTTGCGGCAGCTTGCCTATTTCGGCGAGGACCTTCTCCAGCGGCCATTGCCCGATGCCACCGCCGCCGCGGCGATCTACCTGCTGAGCGGGCAGGGCGCGCCGGCACGCGGGACGGTCCTGGATTTGCGCGCCGATTGAGTTGCTGGTGCGCTGGCGCACCGATGTTTTTAGTCAGGGAGTCGAAATGGAAACGCAGATGACTACGTTGTCGGCGGGGATCATGTTGTTTTTGATCATGGATCCGCTGGGCAATATCCCGTTCTTCCTGAGCCTGCTCAAGCATGTGCCGCCGAAGCGCCGGCGCTGGGTGATGGTGCGCGAATTGCTGATCGCGCTTGGCGTGCTGCTGGCGTTCCTGTTCGGTGGCCAGCACATCCTCCAGATGCTGCAGTTGAAGCAGGAGTCGATCAGCATCGCCGGCGGCATCGTGCTGTTCCTGATCGGTATCCGCATGGTGTTTCCGCCAGCCGATGGCGGGGGCATTTTCGGGAAACCCGGCGAAGGTGAACCGTTCATCGTGCCAATGGCGATTCCCGGGGTGGCCGGCCCGTCGGCGATGGCGGCACTGCTTCTGCTGACCAACACCCAGCCCGGCCGCACCGCCGACTGGACCATCGCGTTGCTGCTGGCGTGGCTGGCCACGTCGTTGATCCTGCTCAGTGCCACCTACCTGTTCCGCTGGCTCGGCGAAAGCGTGCTGACCGCGTTGGAGCGCGTGATGGGCATGTTGCTGATCGCGCTGTCGGTGCAGATGTTCATGGCCGGCGTGGCGTCGTTCCTGCACATGAACGTTTGAAACAATGACGACCCCGGAAGTGCTGCCCGAACCGCTTCGGATGACCGCGCTGCTGTCATAATGAAGCGTCAGGATGGGGCGGAATACGAGGGAGCAGACATGCTGAGTATCGAACAGTCCCTTACCGATCGACTGCCTTGGCTGGCGCAGCATCCACGCATCCGCCGCCCGATGGCGGGTGTGCTGGGACGCCTGGCTGACGAACACGGCTTCAATCGCGTACTGGACCGTGTCGGCGACGCCAGGGGTTTCGATTTCGTCGATCGGGTGCTGGAGGTGTTGGGTACCAGCCATCACGTCAATCCGGGTGACCTCGACAACATCCCCGTCGATGGCCCCCTGCTGGTGGTGGCCAATCATCCGCTGGGCATGCAGGATGCGCTGGCGCTGTTGCAATTGATCGGCACGGTGCGCCGCGATGTGCGCTTCCTGGGCAACGACTGGCTGGCGGTGATTCCGCAACTGGGCGACCTGATGCTGCCGGTGGATGTGTTCGGCAAGGGCGCGGCATCGCGCCTGCGTGGCATCTATCGTTCGCTCGATCGGGGTGAAGCGCTGATCGTGTTTCCCGCAGGTGAGGTTTCTCGCATGCGTCCCGGTGGCGTTCGCGACGGGCAATGGTCGGAGGGTTTTGCGCGGCTGTCGCTGCGCAATCGCGCGCCCGTGTTGCCGGTGCACGTGGCCGCGCGCAATTCGGCGATGTTCTACGGTTTGTCGATGCTGGCCAAACCGCTCAGCACGGCCATGCTGCCGCGCGAGGCCGTGGCGCCGGGCAGGCGCCGCATCGGCTTCAGCATCGGCGCATTGGTTGGCGCCGATGAGCTGGAGCAGCGCAGCGGCGGTTCGCCCAGGCAGGCCGCCAAGCTGATGCGGCGGCATGTCTATCGGGTAGGCCGGCATCGTGGCCTGGTCTTTGGTGGACAGGCGCCGCTGGCGCTGCCGGAACCGCCGGCGCGGGTAGCCGCTGAACTGACGCGGTCCGAAAAGCTGGCCGATCTCGCTGACGGCAAGCAGGCCTGGCTGTTCAGAGGCGAAATCGACAGCGTGGTTGTCAGGGAGATCGGACGGCTGCGTGAACTCACGTTCCGCAAAGTTGGCGAAGGTACCGGCGCGCGCCGCGACGTGGACGCCTACGATCCGCTCTACGAACATCTGGTGTTGTGGGATCCGCAAGAGCTGCGCATCGTGGGCTCTTATCGCTTCGGCCACGGCGGGCGGTTGATTGCCGAGCACGGCATGTCCGCGTTGTATACGTCGAGTCTGTTCAATTACTCGCCGGCGCTGGAAGCGCGCCTGGCGCAGGGCCTCGAGCTGGGCCGCAGTTTCATTGCACCGGCCTATTGGCGATCGCGTGCGCTCGACCAGCTCTGGCAGGGTATCGGCCTCTATCTGCAGCGGCACCCGGAACTGCGCTATCTGTTTGGTCCGGTCAGCATGTCGGTTTCCCTGCCTCGCGAGGCCCGTGAATGGATCGCGGCGGCGCACCAGCACTATTTCGGCGCCCCCGGCCTCGCCGCGGCGCGGCAACCTTTCGTAGTGTCGCAACGCGTCCTCGACGGCGTGCGCGCAGCGTTGGAGGGGCTGGATGCGCCGGCGGGCCTGGGCAAACTGAAACATCACCTGGACGCCCTGGGCGTCAGTCTTCCGGTGCTGTACCGCCAGTATGTGGATCTGGTCGATCCCACCGGCGTGCAGTTCCTGGATTTTGGTGAGGATCCGGGGTTTTCCGGTTGTGTTGACGGTCTGGTGATGCTGGACCTGGCCAGCCTCAAGCCCGCCAAGCGTGCGCGGTACCTGGGCAAGACCGCCTGACTGCGGTTGGTGCGCGGCCAGGGAATCCCCGTAGAGCTTGGTGCGGAGGGGCTCGCCGGCTAGTGACCCAGGTGACTGATTTGAAACGTTTCGAACCGGGATCGGGGGCAAGCCTCAGGTGCTGAACTGACGTGCCAACGTTACAAAAGTGTCATACAATACCGTTAAAATTCGTTTAACAATTCAGGCGACGGACGGGTTGGTCCGGTGTGCCTGAAGGTATTCAGACCCTTCGCAGTGATGGGTCGACACATTTCAACAATCCGGGGTTTCCGACGTGAGCTGTTTTAGCCTGGCCTGTGCCGGGCAAAGCCACGTTTGAATCCTGAAACGTAAATTTCCGTTGCGAGCCCGAGGGTCGATTTAGAATGAACAACCGAATCCGCGCCAAACTCCTGCCGTTTGCCATTGCCTCGTTGCTGGCGGCGTCGGTACCTGCTCTTGCGCAGGACACCACCTCTTCGATCAGCGGCCGCGTGCTTGATGCAAGCGGGCAGCCGGTCACCGGCGCGACCGTGCAGATCGTGCATGAGCCGTCGGGCACCACCAAGATCACCACCACCAACGCCGATGGCCGCTATTCGGCACAAGGCCTGCGTGTCGGCGGCCCGTTCGACGTCACCGTCTCCAAGGCTGGCGAAGCGCAAGCCCAGCAGGACAACGTCTACCTGCAGTTGTCGCAGGACACGGCGGTCAACCTGACGATGGGCAGCGCGGATGCGCAGCAAGCGCAGGACCTGCAGGGCGTGACGGTGTCTGCCAATGCCTTGGCGCAGACGTTCTCTTCGGACAACAAGGGCTTCTCCACCAACGTTTCGCGTCGCGAGCTTGATGCCACGCCGATGCCGGATCGTTCGATCCAGAACGTTGCCCGCCTCGATCCCCGCATCGTCATCACCGACCGCGATCGCGGCGCGATCTCGGCGATGGGCCAGAACAACCGTTACAACTCGATCACGGTCGACTCGGTCAATGCGGGCGACCCGTTCGGCCTGAACGACAACGGCCTGCCGACCCTGGGTACGCCGATTTCCGTCGATGCGATCGAGGAATACAACATCTCCACCTCCAACTACGACGTCACCACGCGTCGTGGCGTGGGTGCCAACATCAATGCCGTGACCAAGTCCGGCACCAATGACTTCCACGGGTCGGTGTATTACTCGTTCCAGAACGCCAAGGACATGGTGGGCGAAGACGAGGATGGCAACGACTGGAACGGCTTCAGCCGCCAGTGGAACGCCGGCGCCACCTTTGGCGGTCCGATCATCAAGGACAAGTTGTTCTTCTTTGCCAACTACGAGAAGGGCGTGAAGGTGGCACCGGGCGGCAACTGGGGGCCGGAAGGTTCGGGCATGAGCAACATCGTGCAGGGTCTGACCCAGGCCGACGTCGACCGCATCACCGACATCGCGCAGCAGAAGGGATTGACCCCGGGCGATTACACGGGCTCGTCCAATGCCAACCTGGAAGACAAGCGCTCGCTGCTGAAGCTGGACTGGAACATCAGTGACAGCCAGCGCGCCAGCCTGACCTACAGCCGCACCCAGGAAACGCAGCCGATCATCACCAGCAGTTACTCCGACAGCCTCAAGCTGTCGAGCAACTACTACATCAACGATACCGACAACAAGAGCATCGCGTTCCACCTCTACTCGGACTGGACCAGCAACTTCTCCACCGAGGCGTCTTTCTCCAGTGCGAAGTTCCACAAGAACCGCGGCCCGATCAATGGCGTTTCGCAGCCGGCAGTCACGGTCGCCACCGAAGCGTTCGGTCCGGAAGTCGTGCTCGGTACGGAGTACAGCAGCCAGGCCAACGTCCTCGACGTCAAGACCAAGAATGCCGCATTGGCGGGCACCTTGTATCTGGACGAGCACACCGTGAAGGGTGGCGTGGACTTCCAGAAGGACGACTATTACAACCTGTTCCTGCAGAACCTGTTCGGCAGCTACACGTTTGACAGCATCGACGATTTCGCGGACGGCAACTATTACCAGTACCAGCTGGGAATCCCGGCGCCGGGTTATTCGTTGAACGATGTGGCGGCGAGCTTCTCGCTGAAGCAGTACGGCGTATTCTTGCAAGACACCTGGCAGGTCAACAACAACCTGTCGCTGCAGTACGGCGTGCGTGTCGACATTCCGCTGACCAGCGACCAGCCGCCGCTGAACCCGTGTTTCGGCGCGCCGGTTGGCGTGGACGGAGTGAACGACTATGGCGTCTGCGGCAACGTCGTGAACGCGGCCAACCCGGGTGCAGCCGTCGGTGGTTACGGTTATCCGAACACCAACACGATCAACGGCAACCGCGTGGTACAGCCCCGTCTCTCGTTCAACTATCAGTTCGATACCGAGCGGATGACCCAGTTGCGCGGTGGTGCGGGCCTGTTCATCTCGAATGCACCGGGCGTGTGGATCGGCAACCCGTACGCTGGCAGCGGCGTCACCGTGGCTTCCTATCGCATCAACTCCGGCGTCAAGCCGCCCTTCAGCACGGATCCGAACAACCCGAGCGTACCGGCGGGTGGCGCCACGGCTCCTGGCACCAATGGTGCCAAGATGCGCATGGATACAATCGATCCGAATTTCCGCCTGCCGACCGTGTGGAAGTTCAGCCTCGGGTTTGATCGCGAGTTGCCGTTCTGGGGCACGATCTTCACCGCCGAATACGAGTACCTCAAGGTCCGTAGTGCGGTGCAGTACCAGAACATCAACCTGGGTGCGCCGACGGGCCTGTTGCCGGATGGCCGCTTCAGCTATTTCCAGGATCCGAACGGCAATCCGTCCGATCGCAGCAATGCCAATCGCTGGAATGCCAACCCGTCGTACGACAGCGTCACGCGCCTGACCAACACCAGCAAGGGCTGGTCCGACAACCTGACCCTGTCGTTGAAGAAGCCGTTCTCCGAGAGCTGGTCCGGCACCGTCGGCGTGAGCAAGGGCCGCTCGCGTGACGTCAACCCGGGCACCTCCAGCACCGCGTACTCCAGCTTCCAGTACCGCGCCTGGAAAAACCCGAACGAGGCCGAGCTGGCCACGTCGAACTACTCGATCCCGTACCGCCTGCTGGCCTCGCTGAACTGGCAGCACAAGTTCTTCGGTGATTACACCACCAGCATCTCGGCGATCTACGATGGTCATTCGGGTGCGCCGTACAGCTGGGTCTTCGGCAACGATGCGAATGGCGACTCCGTGTCTCGCGACCTGGTCTACATCCCGGGTTCGGTCAACGACGTGCAGTGGGCTGCGGCGGTGACCGATGCCATGAAGCAGCAATTCATGGATTACATCGGCAGCGACAGCTACCTGAATGATCACAAAGGCATGGTTGCCCAGCGCAATGGTGGTCGTGCACCGTGGGTGAGCCAGGTTGACCTGAGCTTCCGTCAGGAAATCCCGGGCCTGTTCAAGGGCAGCAAGGGCGAATTCCGCCTCGACGTCTACAACTTCACCAACCTGCTGAACAAGCGGTGGGGCGTGGAGAATCGTGCGGACTTCCCGCTGGTGCGCACCCTGGCCGACTCGGCTGGCGTCGATCCGGTCACGGGGCAGTACATCTACGACATCTCCGGCTCGAAGTACCAGCAGAACGGTGCTTACCGTCCGGCCAGCCTCGTGCCGAACGAGTCGATCAACCCGTCGCAGCGCTGGTCGGTCCTGGCCACCGTGCGTTACACGTTCTGATCATTTCGTAGCGTGATATCCGGCCGGCGTCCGCAAGGGCGCCGGCTTTTTATTGACTTGACCGTGTCGCGTTTTGCGCGAGAAGCTAACGGATCGACCACGAACAAGCGGCAAGGAGAGCAATTTGAATGACATACATGCCGGTACGCCGGCAACAGCCGCCACCGTGAGTGCCCGGATCTCCCCGATTGGTGGTCTGGATGTTCTTTCGCGCAGCGAAGTGGCTCGCCTGCGCGGTGCCAGCGACTCCGGGCTGCACGCGTTGCTGCGCCGCTGCGCGCTGGCGGTGCTGACCTCCGGCAATATCAGTGACGACCCGCGGGCCATCCTGGAGCAGTATCCGGATTTCGACATCCAGGTATTGCAGCAGGATCGTGGCATGAAGATCGAGCTGTCGAATGCCCCGGCACAGGCCTTCGTGGACGGTCAGATCATCCGCGGCATCAATGAACTGCTGGTGGCGGTGGTGCGCGACATCGTTTACGTGTCGACCCAACTGGAACAGGCCGGCTCCGAGTTGGACGGTTCGGAGGGTTTGACCCAGGGCGTGTTCGAGATATTGCGCAACGCGCGCATCCTCAGGCCACAGGTCGACCCCAACCTGGTGGTGTGCTGGGGTGGCCACTCGATCTCGCGCGAGGAGTACGACTACACCAAGCTGGTCGGTTACCAGCTCGGCCTGCGCGGCCTGGATATCTGCACCGGCTGCGGTCCGGGCGCGATGAAAGGGCCAATGAAAGGCGCGACGATTGCGCACGCCAAGCAGCGCCGTCGGCACAACCGCTACATCGGTATCACCGAACCGGGCATCATCGCGGCCGAATCACCGAATCCGATCGTCAACCACCTGGTGATCATGCCGGACATTGAAAAGCGGCTCGAGGCGTTCGTGCGGATGGGTCACGGCATCATCGTGTTCCCCGGCGGCGTCGGCACGGCCGAGGAAATCCTTTACATGCTTGGCATCCTGTTGCATCCGGACAATGCCGGCATTCCCTTCCCGCTGATCTTCACCGGTCCACGCGAATCGGCCGCCTATTTCGAGCAGATCGACCAGTTCCTCCGACTCAGCCTCGGCGAGGAAGTGGCGGAACACTACCAGATCGTCGTGGACGATCCGGCCGCAGTGGCGCGCACGATGGTGAAGAGCCTCGACAAGGTCCGTCACAACAGGCTCGACACCAAGGACGCCTTCTTTTTCAACTGGGCGTTGCAGATTCCGCTGGAATTCCAGTTGCCCTTCCGTCCCAGCCACGAGGCGATGAGCGCCTTGCAGATCCACCACGACCGTCCACGGCATGAGTTGGCAGCGGATTTGCGCCGGGCATTTTCCGGCATCGTCGCCGGCAACGTGAAGGAGGAGGGGGTACGCGCCATCGAACAGCATGGTCCGTTTGCGATCGACGGGGATCCCGACATCATGCATGCGCTGGACAAGCTGTTGCAGGCGTTTGTCGAGCAGCACCGCATGAAGTTGCCCGGCGGCGCCGCGTACGTTCCTTGCTACCGAGTGTTGACCAGCTGACCGGTTCAAACAATCTGCTCGTGATGGCTTGACAGCTCGCTGCAGCCTCGACAAACTACGCAGCTCACGCCCGAATAGCTCAGCTGGTTAGAGCACTTGACTGTTAATCAGGGGGTCGTTGGTTCGAGTCCAACTTCGGGCGCCACGTTTCACAAAAAAGCCGGCCTAGTGCCGGCTTTTTTGTTGCTGCGTGTCAACGGGATGTCAGTTGCGGGTCAGGCATTTCTCGGCCTGCAAGGCGCTGGCGGGTGCTCCGCGGATGCGGCCGGAGTTGGCCACCACCACGCTGAGCACGTGATCCGCGCTGGACGGCTGGCAAAACAGCAAGGTGAGGTTGCTGCCGCTGGCGCTACCGTCGGGATAGAAGCGCACGAGATGTCGACCGGTGCTGCCGTGGATGGACAATTTGCCGTTGTAGCCGTGGCCCACGCGCAATGGGCCGTTGTCGGGCTGGTCGTCGTGGTTGACGTCGGGTCCGAGCAGCCAGCCGCCTTCCCAGTGAGCGGTATCGTCGCAACCCGCGCCATCGCTGCTGGGACAGAACAACGTGCGCTTGCCGCTCATGACGGCCGTTTCGCGCGCATGGCGCAACGCTGCGATGAAATCCGACTGGGCGGTCCGTACCTCGTTACGGCTCACCAGCCTGCGCATCGACGGGGTCGCCACACTCATGAGCACCGCCATGATGGCAAGCACCATGATCTGCTCGATCAGGGTCAATCCTCGCTGCCGGCTCGGTGTGGAATTCCTCGGGACCATCATCCGTCGCTTCCTGCGCTGTCCGGAGCGTCCATGCTAGAGCGTTGGGGTTGCCGGGCCAGTGGTGAACAGGGCGACATGCCTGTCGGTTTCTGCTGACGTAAGCTGTCAGCAGGCACGATTTAAAATCATGCTTTCCGCCCACATCTGTAGCCGATGACTGATCGTTTCCAACTCGTCGCCCCCTACCAGCCTGCAGGCGACCAACCGCAGGCGATCGAACGCCTGTCCGAGGGGTTCGAGGCCGGCCTGGCCGCGCAGACCTTGCTTGGCGTCACGGGTTCGGGCAAGACCTACACCATCGCCAACGTGATCGAGCGCGTGCAGCGGCCGACCATCGTGATGGCCCCCAACAAGACGCTGGCGGCCCAGCTGTATGGCGAGTTCAGGGAATTCTTCCCGCACAACGCGGTGGAATACTTCGTCAGCTATTACGACTACTACCAGCCTGAAGCCTATGTGGTGGCGTCGGACACCTTCATCGAGAAGGACGCCTCGATCAACGAACACATCGAGCAGATGCGGCTGTCAGCGACCAAGGCGCTGCTGTCGCGGCGCGATTCGATCATCGTCGCCACGGTGTCGGCCATCTACGGCCTGGGCAATCCCGAGGACTACCTGTCGTTGCGACTTATCCTGGCCACCGGCGAGCGCATCGACCAGCGCAAGCTGATCCACCAGTTGACCGAGCTGCAATACACCCGCAACGAAATGGAACTGCGCCGCGGTACCTACCGCGTGCGTGGCGAGGTCATCGACGTGTTTCCGGCCGAATCGGAAACCGAGGCGTTGCGCATCGAGTTGTTCGATGGCGAAGTGGAAAAAATGGCGCTGTTCGACCCGCTCACCGGCGAAACGATTCGCAAGGTGCAGCGCTATACGGTTTATCCGCGCACCCACTACGCCAGCACGCGCGAGAGCGTGCTCAACGCGATCGAGACGATCAAGGTCGAGCTGAAGGATCGACTGGAATATCTGTACAGGGAAAACAAGCTGGTCGAGGCGCAGCGGCTGGAGCAGCGCACCCGCTTCGACCTGGAGATGATGGCCGAAGTGGGTTACTGCCAGGGCATCGAGAATTATTCCAGGCACCTGACCCGGCGCGCGCCGGGCGAACCCCCGCCGACCCTGTTCGATTACCTGCCCGCCGACGGCATGCTGGTGGTCGACGAATCCCACGTCACCGTGCCGCAGCTTGGCGCCATGTACAAGGGCGACCGCTCGCGCAAGGAAACCCTGGTCGAGTTCGGTTTTCGCCTGCCTTCGGCAATGGACAACCGGCCGCTGCGTTTCGAGGAGTGGGAGGAGCGCGTTCCGCGCGCTATCTACGTCTCGGCTACGCCGCGCACGTATGAGCTGGACAAGTCCGGCGATGCAGTAACCGAACTAGTCGTGCGTCCGACCGGCCTGGTTGATCCGGAGGTGGAGGTGCGCCCGGTGCGCACCCAGGTCGACGACCTGCTCAGCGAGGCGCACAAGCGCATCGCCATGGGCGACCGCGTGCTGGTTACCACGCTGACCAAGCGCATGGCCGAAAACCTCACCGAATACCTGGCCGAGCACGATATCAAGGTGCGTTACCTGCATTCGGACATCGAAACGGTCGAGCGTAGCGAGATCATCCGCGACCTGCGCCTGGGCGAATTCGACGTGCTGGTCGGCATCAACCTGCTGCGTGAGGGCCTGGACATGCCCGAGGTCTCGCTGGTGGCCGTGCTCGACGCGGACAAGGAGGGCTTCCTGCGCTCCACTGGCTCGCTGATCCAGACCATCGGCCGTGCCGCCCGCAACGTACGCGGCAAGGCGATCCTTTACGCCGACAACATCACCCGTTCGATGCAGGCGGCGATGGACGAGACCGCCCGCCGCCGCGAGAAGCAGGTCGCCTTCAACGAAGCGCACGGGATCACTCCGAAAACCGTGGTGCGTCGCATCGCCGACATCATGGAGGGCGCGCGCAGCGAGGCGGGTGGTCGACGTGGAAGCAAATCCTCGCGAGGCCGGGCGACGGTGGCGGAACCCTCCGCCGATTACGCCGGCCTCAGCCCGCAACAGGCCGCCAGTACGATCAAGAAGCTCGAGGCGCAGATGTACAAACACGCGCAGAACCTCGAATTCGAGGACGCCGCGCGTTTGCGCGACCAGATCCACCAATTGCGCGAACAGTCGCTGCGCTGAAAGATTGCGGGAAGCCGGCAGGGCCGCTGCCGAATCGAGAAGGTACCCGCAGCTGAGCGCTGGGGAACTTCCGGACCGCGGGGCGCCACGGTTGGGCCAGCCTTGGTGGATTCACCGAACGCATCGAGTTTTCCGGTGACACGGCGCCCGGCGACAACCCTCGCTGCGGCAACCGGATCGCAAAATCCGTGTGCGGAAATTCGTGGTCGACTGGATATTGTCGAGCGCCTGCGGCTCCCGTATACTGCGCGGCTCGCGTAGCCGATCCGGCGCGTGACGGGCGGTTAGCTCAGCGGTAGAGCACTACCTTGACATGGTAGGGGTCACAAGTTCGATCCTTGTACCGCCCACCAATTGAAATCCAGCAACGGCGCGGCCTTCGGGTTTAGCGCCGTTGCTGTTTCCATGTCATGCGGTGGCCACGCCCGCATGGACCGTGCGCGTTCCGGTGGGTCTTTCGCCAGCGCACCATCTGCCGATCCCGCGCTTTGCGAATCCCGCTCCACTTGCCAGTGAGTCGAAATTGCCGGGCTGTCGCTGCGCTGTGCGCCGGTTTCAGCATGCTTTTGGCATCGATTGCCATGAGCCGCCGCGCGCAAAGACAAATTCAGCTTGCGGACCGTCGCGGACGGATGTACGTTAATGAACGAACCGATCTGTTCAGGATTGGCCGCACGCCGGGCTCAGGCCCGTGCATGAGAAGGCGCTTCATTGGTGCGACTGGTTGCGCAGGCGAGACGTTATGCCTCGCGGCAAAGGTCCACTGCGAATACCGCAAGACAGGACATTTGCCGCCGCGTGGTGGGGATGTGCTGGCCGTTGCCTTGGGGTGATGAGGTAAGTGGAAAGCTGACAGCTGGCAGGCAGGGGCAAGGGATGTTCCTTGCCTGTCCGGTACACAGATCACAGGGGGAGGGGATTGCGCTGGCAAGCGCATCTGACGACAACGGATTTGATCCGGTCATGCCTGGTTGTCCGGCATGCATTCCGTGAGCATGGCGTCAGACGCCGCAAACGCACAGCGTTGAATAACGAACATGCCGTGAGCCGACTGCTGTCCGGTACCTGTGCCGGTAGCCCGACTGGTATTCACCGTGTCGACAGATATTTCGAACGGCCGTGACCCGCAACTTGTGGTTCGTGCCGCTCGCAACGCCCATTACGTCGATATTCCAGGTCCCCGGCAAAGTCGAACCTCGCGGTGCACAAAGAGACTGTCCGCTTCTATCAATCCGGAAAGCATCCACTGGGAGACATCGCATGGCCAAGCAAAGTAGTCAGAAGTTCATCGCGCGAAATCGCGCGCCGCGGGTGCAGATCGAATACGACGTCGAGGTCTATGGCGCCCAGAAGAAGGTTCAGGTGCCTTTCGTGATGGGTGTGATGTCGGATCTCTCAGGCGCCAATGCCGGCGAGCTTCCGCCGATCGAGGATCGCAAGGCCCTCGAAATCGACGTGGACAATTTCGACAACCGATTGCAGTCGATGAAGCCGCGCGTGACCTTTGCGGTGCCGAACACCCTGACCGGAGAAGGCAGCCTGGCTGTCGATATCACTTTCGAAAGCATGGATGACTTTTCTCCTGCCGCCGTGGCGAAGAAAGTGGATTCCGTGGCCAAGCTTCTCGAGGCGCGCACCCAGCTCGCCAACCTGGATACGTACATGGATGGCAAGGCCGGTGCCGAAAACCTCATCGCACGGGCGCTGCAGGATCCGGCCCTGTTGCAATCACTGGTTTCGGCGCCCAAGCCCGCCGACGACACCAACAAAGACGGGGAGTAAGCAAGCATGGCAACCGAAAATCTCGCCGAACAACAGGGCGGTGCCGTCCAGACTCTGGATGCCGGCGATTTCGCCGCGCTGCTGAGCAAGGAGTTCAAGCCCAAGAGCGACCGTGCCAAGGAAGAGGTGGAGTCCGCGGTTCGAACCCTGGCCGAGCAGGTGCTGAACAAATCCGACATCGTGTCCGACGATGTCGCGCAAACGATCAATGCCTATATCGCCGAGATCGACCGCAAGCTCACCGAGCAGATCAATCTGATCATGCACCACGCGGATTTCCAGAAACTGGAAAGTGCGTGGCGCGGCCTGCATCACCTGGTCAACAACACGGAAACGGATCAGCAGCTGAAGATCCGCGTGATGAACATCTCCAAGAAGGAACTGGGCAAGACCCTGAAGCGCTACAAGGGAACGGCCTGGGACCAGAGCCCGATCTTCAAGAAGATGTACGAGGAAGAGTACGGCCAGTTGGGCGGTGAACCGTACGGATGCCTGGTCGGCGACTACTATTTCGATCATAGCCCGCCCGATGTCGAGCTTCTCGCGGGTATCGCACAGGTTGCTGCTGCCGCGCACGCACCTTTCCTCGCGTCAGCGAATTCCACCCTGATGGGCATGGACAGCTGGAGCGAACTGGCCAACCCGCGTGATCTCGCCAAGGTCTTCTCCACGCCGGACTATGCGGCATGGCGTTCATTGCGCGAGTCTGACGACGCGAAGTACATCGGCCTGACGATGCCGCGTACGCTGGCCCGGTTGCCTTATGGGTCTGCCACCGATCCGGTGGAAGAGTTCAACTTCGAGGAAGACACCAGCGGCGCCGATTCGTCCAAGTACACCTGGCAGAATGCGGCCTATTCGATGGCAGTGAACATCAACCGGTCCTTCAAGGAGTACGGTTGGTGCTCGCGGATCCGCGGCATCGAATCCGGTGGTGCAGTGGAAGGCCTGCCGGCGCATACCTTCCCCACCGACGACGGTGGCGTGGACATGAAGTGTCCCACCGAAATCGCGATCACCGATCGCCGCTCGGCCGAGTTGGACAAGATGGGCATGATGCCGCTGGTGCATCGCAAGAACTCGGACATGGCGGCCTTCATCAGCGCGCAGTCGTTGGCCAAGCCGGAGGAATACGATGATCCGGATGCCACGGCCAATGCCGCGCTGAGCGCACGCTTGCCGTACATGTTCGCGTGCTGCCGTTTTGCGCACTACCTGAAGTGCATCGTTCGCGACAAAATCGGTTCATTCAAGGACCGTGACGCCATGGAGCGCTGGCTGACGTCCTGGATCATGCAGTACGTCGATGGCGATCCGGCCAACTCCAGCGAGGAGACGAAGGCGCGCAAACCGCTGTCTGCCGCGGAGGTAGTGGTTGAAGAAGTGGAAGGGGCCCCGGGTTATTACACCTCGAAGTTCTTCCTCAAGCCGCATTACCAGCTGGAGGGCTTGACGGTTTCCCTGAGGTTGGTGTCCCGCTTGCCGTCGGCTGCCAAGGGCTGATCCGGCATCGTGTCATCTGAACGCAAGCCACAAAAGAGTACCCGTGCATCAACCATCGCCAGCATGCGTCGGCAATAGTTGTCCGACGCCACTGGTTCAATTGAATAGTCAAATCCAGGAGAACTCTAATGTCATTAGACATGCATTTGAAATTGGAAGGCGGTGCGATCACGTTCAAGGGCGAGTCGAAGCATTCCAGCCACAAGGATGAAATCCAGGTCCTGGCGTGGTCGTGGGGAGCGTCGCAGAGCGGTTCGTTCGGTCACGGCACCGGCGGCGGTGCCGGCAAGGCGAACGTGCAGGACCTCAGCATCACCAAATACATCGACAAGAGTTCGACGGCGTTCCTCAAGGCGGTGGTGACCGGCGACCATATCGGCACGGTGGTCTTGTCGATTTCGAAGGCCGGCGGCAAACAGGAAGACTATTTCAAGGTCACCCTCACCAGCGCCATGATCACCAGCTACTCCACCGGTGGATCGGGTGGCGAAGACATGCTTACCGAGAATGTGACGATTGCTTTTGCGAAGTTCGATATCGAGTACTTCGCACAGAACGACAAGGGTGCGGTGGCTTCGGCCGGCAAGGTCGGCTACAGCGTTGAAGAGATGCTTGCAACCTGATCGAGCGCCACTCTTTCCGGAGAGTGACAGGGGTTCCAGGGGGCTTGTGCAGACGAGGTCGGTGGCGGTCGGCGATGCGAATTGTCGAGCGTCGCTTGGTGGCCGCACGTGCAAGTCTGCCCTGGAATCGGGTGTTTCCGGATTGGCCTTGTCCGTGACTCGGCCAATCCCGGCCTGCGAGAGATGAAATGACGCCAGAGAGCAAACTCAAAGAAGGCCGGCTCGCCGAAGCGCTGCAGCTGTTGACAGTGGAAGTACGCAACAACCCGGCAGACGCCAAACGCCGGGTTTTTTTATTCCAGTTGCTGGCTCTGCTGGGACAGTGGGAGCGGGCACAGAACCAGTTGAACGTAAGCGGTGAGCTCGAACCGCTCAATGCCATGATGGTAGGTGCGTATTCCGAAGCGCTGAAGGGCGAGTTGGTGCGCGCCGAGGTCTTCGCAGGCAAGCGCATGCCGGTCGTGATCGGTGAACCCGAGCAATGGCTGGCGCTGTTGTTGCAGGCGCTCAAGCTGACCGCGGACGGTCGCCATGAGCAGGCACAGGCATTGCGTGAGCAGGCGTTCGAGCAGGCAACAGCCGTTGCCGGAAACATCGACGGCACGCCGTTCGAATGGATTGCCGACGCCGATCCGCGACTTGGCCCCTGCCTTGAGATCGTCGTGAACGGCGGCTATTCGTGGGTGCCGTTTTCGCGCCTGCAAGAACTGAAGTTCGAGGCGCCGACCGACCTGCGCGACAAGATATGGACTCCGGTGCAAGTGACATGGACGAATGGCGGCAAAGCCATCGGCTTTATTCCCTGTCGTTATCCGGGTTCCGAGCGAGCCGATGACAATGATCTGGTCCTCGGGCGCAAAACGGAATGGGTCGATGCAGGGGCGGGTACCCAGGTCGGCTACGGCCAGCGGATGCTGGCAACCGACGAGGGCGACTATCCATTGCTGGACGCCAGGCTCATCGCGTTCAACGCCCCTTGATGTGGATGCGAGCTTGCCATGGCTGAGTTGACTACCCAGGAAAGGCTGCAGCCCTCGTTGCTCGATCGACTTACCGACGATGAGCCTGGCAAGGCGGAGGAGAGCCGCGAAAAGCGGGTGATATCGGCCACCAGGCTTCGCGATTGCGTTTCGCGTGACATATCCTGGCTGCTCAACTGCGTGAACATGGAAGCCAGCGAGGCGCTGGACGATTACCCGGAAGTGGCTCGTTCCGTGCTCAATTTCGGTATCCCCGACCTTACCGGGGTGGCCCTGTCGGGCATCGACGCAGAGGCACTGCAACGGCAGCTCAGGGCGGCCATCCTCGCCTTCGAGCCGCGGCTTACCTCCAGTACGCTGCGGATCACGGTGCACGCAAAAACCGCCCGAATGGATAACCAGGCTTTGACGTTCAATATCGATTCGGAAATGTGGGCCCAGCCGATTCCGCTCAATCTCTACCTGAAAACCGAGGTCGACCTGGAGACGGGCACGTTCAAGGTTTCGGAGGGCTTCGGCTGATCGATCATGGACCCACGCCTGCTGCGTTATTACAACCGCGAGCTGCAGCACGTCCGCGAGATGGGCGGCGAGTTCGCGCGCGAGTACCCGAAAATTGCCGGCCGTCTGGGGCTGGAAGGCTTCGAGTGCGCCGATCCCTATGTGGAGCGGCTGCTGGAAGGCTTCGCCTTTCTGGCCGCGCGGGTACAACTGAAGCTCGACGCGCAATACCCGGTATTTACCCAGCACTTGCTGGAGATGATCTATCCGCATTACCTGGCGCCGGTTCCCTCGATGGCCGTGGTGCAGATGCAGCCGGATCTGAAGGAAAGCGGTCTGGTTGACGGATACACCGTGGAGCGCCATACGGCGCTACGCGGCTTGATCGGCAAGGACGAACGCACTGCATGCGAATATCGCACAGCGCACGATGTCACCTTGTGGCCGCTGGAGCTGACCGAAGCCAAGTACTTCGAAACTCCCGCCGCCATAGCGGCAGCGGGGGTAAGCCTGCCTGCCGGCAAGCCGGTGCGGTCGGGGCTGCGCCTGAAGTTTCGCGTGGTCGCCGGCGCGCAGGCGAACATGCTTGCGCTGGACAAGCTGCCGGTATTCATCGCCGGCGCGGACGAGTTGCCCAAGCGCCTGTACGAACAACTGCTGGGCAACGCGGTGAGTTTCCTGGTGCGTGGCCAGGGTTCCAGTGGCATGGTCAGCCAGGTTTTCGATGCGTCCTGCATCCATCGCAAGGGTTTCGCCGACGACGAAGCATTGATTCCCTACAGCGGCCGCTCGTTCAGTGGCTATCGCCTCCTGCAGGAATATTTCGCCTGCCCGGAGCGATTCCTGTTTGCCGAATTCACGGGGCTCAGGTCGGCACTGGCGCGCATGACGGCCACCGAGTTCGAAATCGTCGTGCTGTTCGATCGCAGCGTGAACAGCCTGCACAACGCGGTCGATTCGAAGAACTTCAGGCTGTTCTGCACGCCGGCGATCAACCTGTTCCCGCGCCGCGCCGATCGCATCCACTTGCAGCATGGCAAGACCGAGTACCACATCCTCGCCGACCGTACGCGGCCGATGGATTTCGAGATCCACAGCATCGGAAGCGTCGAGGGCTTCGGCGACAAGCAGGAACCGGAGCAGCGCTTCCTGCCGTTCTATGGCTGTGACGAGCGCACCTGGCACAGCCAGCATTCCGCGTACTACACCATCCGCCGCGAGCCGCGATTGATTTCCTCGCGTCAGAAGCGACAGGGCGCGCGTTCCAGTTACATCGGCAACGAAATGTTCATCGCGCTGGTGGATGCCAGCGAAGCACCTTATTCCACCCAGCTGCGCCAGGTCGGCATGCAGCTGATGTGCACCAATCGCGACCTCCCGCTGCAGATGCCGGTGGGCAAATCGAAAACCGATTTCACATTGGAGACAGGCGCGCCCGTGGACGCGATCCGTTGCGTCGCCGGGCCAACCAAGCCTCGCGCACCGGTCGCCACTGGCGAAACCGCGTGGCGTTTGTTGAGCCATCTGCAACTCAATTATGTATCGCTGCTGGAAAACAACAGCGGCGAGGGCGCGGCGGCGCTGCGCGAAATGCTGACGCTGTATTGCGACGCCTTCGATTCCAGCGCGCTGCGCCAGATCGAAGGGGTGAAGGCGGTCAGCTCGCAGCCGATCGTGCGGCGCATTCCGGTACCCGGGCCGATCACTTTCGGGCGAGGCCTGGAGATCACGCTGACCTGCGACGACGGCGCCTTCGAAGGTACCGGAGCTTTCCTTCTGGGTGCGGTGATGCAGCAGTTCTTCGCGCGCTACGTATCCGTCAACTCATTCACTGAAACCGTTCTGCGAACACTGGAACGCAACGAGGTTGCCCGATGGCCAGCCCTGCTGGGAACAAGGCAGACGCTGTAGCGCTGGAGAACGCGCTGCGCGACCACCCGGAGGCCTTCGATTTCTTCGAGGCAGCCCGCCGGCTGGAGTGCGCGTATCCGGAATGGCCGCGGCTGGGCTACTCGGCCAAGGCGTCGGATGACTTCGTGCGACTGTGCCAGTCACCGTCGCTGGCGTTTGCGCCCCGCATGATCGACCGCTATCAACCCGGCGGAGCGGGCAAGCCGGCGCGCCTGCATGGCTTGTTTTTCGGATTGTTCGGTCCCAATGCGGCGCTGCCACTGCATCTGACCGAATACGCGATGGACCGCGAGCTCAATTCGAAGGACAGCACCTTCATTGCGTTCGCGAATATCTTCCACCACCGCATGATGAGCCTGCTCTACCGGAGTTGGGCGGACTCGCAACCCACCGTTCAACTGGATCGCCCGGCCGAAGACAAGTTCCGCCTGTACATGGGCGCGCTGGTTGGCCTGGCCACGCCGAACCTGAGCGACCGCGATGCCATGCCGGATCAGTTCAAGCGCTTCTTCGCCGGCCGCCTGCTGCAGCAGACGCGCAATGCCGAGGGGCTGAAAGGCCTGCTCGAGCGGTTTTTCCGCATACCGGTGGGCATCGTCGAATTCGTTGCCGAATGGATGCGTCTGCCAGCTTCGTCGCACCTGCGACTTGGCTCGTCAGGCGAGGTGGCGTCACTGGGCGTCACGGCTGTCGCCGGTGAGTACGTGTGGGGCAGCCAGCAGCGTTTCAGATTGCGCCTGGGGCCCTTGAACCGCGCCGAGTTCAACAACTTCCTGCCGGGTGGGGAAGCGCTCAGGCAGTTGGTCGCTGCAGTCAAGACCTACGTTGGTGAAGAAAAGGCCTGGGATGTGCAACTGGTGTTGAAGCGTGCCGATATTCCCATGACCCGCCTGGGCAAGAGCGGGCGCATGGGGTTGAACTCGTGGATGGGGGCGCCGCAACACGACGACGATGCCGCCGACGTTGTGCTCAGGCCGGTGGGCTAGGCGGTCGCCCAATGGCGTGCAGCATGCTTCAACGATGTCACGACGAAGTATTTCCGAATCAAAAATTTACTGCATGAGGGTTCAAGGTCATGGTCGAAATCAGTCGCGGTGCCCTGTTCGGAAAGCTCAACAAGCTTGCCTTTCGCGGCATCGAAAGTGCCACCGTGTTCTGCAAGCTGCGTGGCAACCCCTACGTGGAGCTGGTGCACTGGATTCATCAGATCCTGCAATTGCAGGATTCGGACCTGCATCGCATCGTCAAGCAGTTCAACCTGAATCCGTCGAACCTGGCGCGCGACATCACCGATGCGCTGGATCGGTTGCCGCGCGGTTCCTCGTCCATTTCCGACCTTTCCAGTGATGTCGAGGAGGCTGTCGAGCGTGCCTGGGTGTTCGCCACGTTGATGTTCGGCGAAGCGCAGGTGCGTACCGGCTATCTGGTCGTGGGGTGTCTGCGCACGCGCAACCTGCGCAACGTGCTGGTCAACATTTCCGCCGAGTTCGACAAGATCAAACCCGAGGCCCTGCTGGAGAAATTCGCCGAGGTGGTCGCCGGCTCGCCTGAAGACGGCCAGAGTGCCAACGACGGTTTCAAGATGGGTGGTGGCTCGGCTCCCGGCGAAGCCAGCGGCGCCATGTCGCCTGCACAGATGGGCAAACAGGAAGCACTGGCGCAGTTCACCATCGACCTCACCGAACAGGCCCGCAGCGGCAAGATGGATCCGATCGTGGGCCGCGACGACGAGATCCGCCAACTGGTCGACATCCTCATGCGCCGCCGCCAGAACAACCCGATGCTGGTCGGCGAGGCCGGCGTCGGCAAGACGGCGGTCATCGAAGGCTTCGCCATGCGCATTGCCATCGGCGACGTGCCCCCGCCGCTGAAGGACGTGCAACTTCGTGTGTTGGACGTGGGCCTGCTGCAGGCTGGCGCCAGCATGAAGGGCGAGTTCGAGAACCGCCTCAAGCAGGTGATCGAGGAGGTGCAGTCATCGACCAAGCCGATCATTCTTTTCATCGACGAAGCGCATACGCTGGTCGGCGCCGGTGGCGCGGCCGGCACCGGTGACGCGGCCAACCTGCTCAAGCCGGCGCTGGCGCGCGGCAACCTGCGCACCATTGGCGCCACCACCTGGGCTGAATACAAAAAGCACATCGAAAAGGACCCGGCGCTCACCCGTCGCTTCCAGACCGTGCAGATCGACGAGCCCAGCGAAGAGAAGGCGATCCTGATGATGCGCGGCGTCGCCAGCGTGATGGAGAAGCACCACAAGGTGCAGATCCTCGACGAAGCATTGGAAGCCGCGGTGAAACTGTCGCACCGCTACATCCCTGCGCGCCAACTGCCGGACAAATCCGTCAGCCTGCTCGACACAGCTTGCGCCCGCGTGGCGATCAGCCAACATGCCGTACCGGCCGAGGTGGACGACACGCGCAAGCGTATCCAGGCACTGGAAACGGAGCTTGGCATCATCAGCCGCGAGAAAAATGTCGGCGTGGACGTGGCCGCACGCGAGGTCAACGCCAACGAAAAGCTGGCAACGCAGAAGGCGCGACTGGAGACACTTGAAGCCAACTGGGTCACCGAAAAGGAACTGGTCGAGAAGATCCTCGACATCCGCTCGAAGCTGCGCGGCTCCAGTGCCCCGGTGGAGGGCACCGGCAGCGCGCTGGAAGAGTCGGCCAATCAGGTGGCGGAAGCGAAAGATGCGGTTCCGGCGGGCGAAGCGGCACTCATCGGTGATGACCGAGCCGCCGCCCTGCAAGAACTGCAGGACCTGCAGGTCCAGCTGGCTGAATTGCAGGGTGAGCATCCGTTGATCCTGGCCTCGGTCGATCAGCAGGCGGTGGGCTCGGTAGTGTCCGACTGGACCGGCATTCCGGTGGGTCGCATGGTCAAGAGCGAGCTCGAGACCGTGATGAACCTGGCCGGGCTGATGGGTCAACGGGTCATCGGCCAGGACCACGCGATGGAGATGATCGCCAAGCGTATCCAGACTTCACGCGCGGGCCTGGTCGATCCGAACAAGCCTATCGGCGTATTCATGCTCGCCGGCACCTCCGGCGTCGGCAAGACCGAAACCGCGCTGGCACTGGCCGAGGCACTCTACGGCGGCGAGCAGAACATCATCACCATCAACATGAGCGAGTTCCAGGAAGCGCACACCGTTTCCACGCTCAAGGGCGCGCCTCCGGGCTATATCGGCTACGGCGAAGGCGGCGTGCTCACCGAAGCCGTGCGTCGCAAGCCGTATTCGGTCGTGCTGCTGGACGAAGTGGAGAAAGCCCATCCGGACGTCCACGAAATTTTCTTCCAGGTCTTCGACAAAGGCGTGATGGAAGATGGCGAAGGCCGCTCCATCGATTTCAAGAACTGCCTGATCCTGCTCACCACCAACGCCGGCACCGACATGATCGCCGGCCTGTGCAAGGATCCGGAGCTGATGCCCGATCACGAAGGCATGGCCAAGGCGCTGCGCGAACCGTTATTGAAGATCTTCCCGCCGGCCCTGCTGGGCCGCCTGGTGACGATTCCGTACTACCCGCTCAGCCCGGAAATGCTGGGCAAGATCGTCAAGCTGCAGATCAACCGCATCAAGAAACGCGTCGAAGCCCGCTACAAGATCCCGTTCGAATACAGCGACGACGTGGTGAAGCTGGTGGTCGAGCGCTGCACCGAAACCGAATCGGGCGGCCGCATGATCGATGCGATCCTGACCAACTCGATGCTGCCGGATATCTCGCGGGCGTTCCTGAGCAAGATGATTGCGGGAGAGGAAATCGCGAAGGTGCAGGTGGGGGTGACCGACGGGGAGTTTTCGTACGGGTTTGGATGAAACAAGCCGGGCTGAAAGTGAACTTGGTCTGCTTTTCTTAAATCGCACCCTAATACCAAATTTACGCACTTCTCTCATGAGGGGGCAGTATGTCCTGGAACGGAACATTTGAGGGGTCCTTCAAGGCTCGCGCGAGCAAGCCTAATCACAAGGACGGTGGTACCTACGCAAGTCAGTTTAAAAGTAGTGAAGAGTTTGGTGGGATCAAGCTGGCGTTGCACCATATTAGTGATTGGGAGTTGCTGCGCGGAGTTTGGAACCGCATGGTAAGTGATGCCCACTGGGGAACAATCTGTTGCTGGTTGTACTCGGTCGGCTTCGATACCAGCAATATTTATTATGAAACTCGGCAGGCCCAGACGCCTAAATTGATCGTGGAAACGCTGATGCTTGGGGGTGCAATCGATGAAAGTGTTGCCGACGCAGATGAGATACACCAGCGTATAACTTGGTCGACCTGGAACTTAGTGGAGGGGCCGAAAGAGGATACGCGGTTGGACGACCTCGGCAATTTTCATGACTGCTTTTCAGATGTCAGACAAGGTATTTCTGCTGAAGAACGTTGCAACTTAAAGCTTGCCGATCATGTTTACACCGCAATGAGTGGCTTGAATCTGTCTTCGACAGTGCCCAAGGAGAGAGCTCTTGCGTTGAGTAAAGCCTTTCTCGGCGTGAATCGAAACGCGCCCATGATCAAGTATCAGCCGGGTATGTGGGAAAAGTCTGGCGATGCAAAAAAATGCTGGAGAAAAAAATTGGCCTAACTGATGTCACATGGCAAAAACGGGGCCAGGTTCACTTCTTTACGAAACAGGGTCAGAGTTGACTTTCATGGTTGGTTGGGAATGTTGCCCGGTGGAGAAAAGGTGTCAGGGACAATTGTTAGGAGAATACGGGGTGCTTAAATTGTCCCTGACGCGAATGGCACTTACTTAAGCGCGAAATCCTGTTTGTCGTCATTGCTGCTTTCGCGGGGATGACCAGCTTAAGTAAATGCCATTCGCCCCTGACACCATTCTTCCAGGGTCGGGTTTGGACTTGGCCGCATTTTTCCTTCAATCGAACCCCACTTTCGTTCTTTGCATCAATAGCTGCAGCATCAACAATCATTTGAAGGAGATCCATAATGTCGAAGCAAACCGCCCTGCTGGGCATCATGGATGATGACACTTTCAAGACACGTACGAAGGCCACGCATGCGGTGGGTGGCTTCATGTCCAAGTTCAAGAGCCGTGGTGGCGACATGGCTGCCATCGATCTGGCGCTTGAGGCGTGGACCCTCGATTGCGACAGCAAGATTGCCGGCAGCCAGAAACTGGCGCGGGTGTCCGCCATTGCGTCGGCTTGTGATCAGTGGTTTTCGCAGAAGTCGAGCAAATCCACCGATCTGAGCTCGGCTCGCTCCCAGGTTATCGCCGAGGTGCGGCGGGCGTGTGTCAAGGCACAGCAGTATCTCAAGAATGTGGCGACCGCCGAATCGAAGACGCCCAACGGCATGTCCTCCGTCAGGCGCGCCGGCACGAAAGGCCTCGGTACGGGCTACAGCCACGAACGTGCCAACTATGTCGCCGGTGGGAAGACCGCCCATCCCTATTCGGCGTCCGCCCTGGGCGAGGACGTCGCGACGATGAGCTACAACGAATTCACCGAGGCGGGAGCTGCCGGCGGGGAGCGTGTCGAATTCCTGAACAGGAAACAGCGCCTGGATTATCTGGTGACCATCCAGGGCGGAATGATGCACCGGAATGGCGAGCTGATAAATTCGGGGTTGTCCAAAACCATCGTCAGGGTCGACGGGAAGCCCAAGGAGGTTCCCGGTATTTACATGGATACGTACGCCATGGACAGGTACGGGAACGTTTACAGCAAGGAGCTCAAGGGGATCGGTGAGCTCTATTTCAACCATTCGAGCTACTGTGCCGGCAAGGCCGTGATCTGCGCCGGTACACTGGGTTGCGTCAACGGAAAGCTGGTCTATGTTTCGAACCTCAGCGGACACTACAAACCCAATACCGGGTTCCTGCGCCAGTTCCTGCACATCCTGGCGGAAGAAGGCGTCGACCTCAGCGAGGTTCTGGTGGAATCCGCGGATACTGGCCGGGCAATGAAGGCTTTGACGCTGCTTGGCTCGCCGGGTGCTGCCCAGGATTGGCCGCATTGGAGCGGCAAGAATCCGATGATCATGTACAAGGGAGATCTCGCCGAGGTCAAGAATCCACAATAATGAGATGACGACGGCCAGTGCCATCTCGATTCGGGCGTGGAATCGGCGACAAGTTTCCGGTTCGCTCGAATAATTCCCAATTCAGGACATTTGCCATGCCGCCACTTGCCCGCATCACCGATATGCATACTTGCCCGATGTTCACCGGGCCGGTTCCCCATGTAGGTGGTCCCGTCATCGGGCCGGGCGCGCCGACCGTGCTGGTCGGTGGCTTGCCTGCCGCGTGCGTGGGGGACATGGTGACTTGCGTGGGTCCGCCGGACACGATCGTGAAAGGCGCCATGAACGTGCTGATTGCCGGTCGGCCAGCAGCGACGATGGGGAGCAATACGGTGCATGGCGGCGTAGTTGTTCTTGGTTGTCCCACGGTACTGGCCGGTTGAACGTGGGAGGCAGGTGTGGCGCGCGCTTCGTCCGGTAAAGCCCGGCACAAAAGGCACGGGCGTGCAGCCGGTGGTGCCCGCGCGATCCTGCACGATGCGATCCGGATGCATCAGCAGGGACATCTCGGCTTGGCGGAACCGTTTTACCGCAAGGCGCTGCAGATGCACGCCGGGCACCCGGACGCACTGCATTTTCTCGGTGTGCTGTGCCATCAGCGAGGACGCAGCGAGGAAGGCATCGAACTGATTCAGGCCGCGCTGCGGAGCATCCCAGGCCATGCCGATGCGCACAACAACCTGGGCAACATCTACAAGGAATGCGGGCGTTTCAGCGAGGCCGAGGCGTGCTACCGGCGGGCGCTGACGTGTTCGCCACGGCACGTCGATTCGCTGGGCAACCTGGCACTCACGCTGGAAGCGCAGGAGCGAGCGGCGGAGGCCTACGAGTTCTACAAGCAACTGCTCGAGCATGCGCCGCAACTCGGGCGCGCGCATTATCTGATGGGCATGTTCGTGCGCAGCCATGTGGGCACAGGCGACGAAGTCGCGTTGGCGGTGCCGTTTTTCAGGGATGCGGTGCAGCTCGATGGTAGCGACGTACAGGCGCTGAAGCAGCTCGGCATTGCGCTGTATCTGTGCGGCCGGCGCGAGGAGGCCGTCGGGGTTTATCGCGACTGGCTGCAACGTGAGCCGTCCAGCCCGATCGCGCGGCACATGCTGGCTTCCTGCGGTGGCGGGGCGGCACCGGCCCGCGCCGACGACGCCTACGTACGCCAGACGTTCGACAGCTTCGCCAACAGCTTCGACGAGCAGTTGTTGAACAATCTGGACTATCGCGCACCGCAAGTGCTGATGGATGCGCTGACGCGCGTGCTCGGACGCCCGCAGGGTGCGCTTGACGTACTCGACGCAGGCTGCGGAACAGGGCTGTGCGGCCCACTGATTCGAGCGCATGCGCGGCGTCTGACCGGCGTGGATTTGTCAGGCGGCATGGTGGAGAAGGCGCGCGCACGCGGTGGTTACGATGCGCTGGAGGTGGCGGAACTTACCGAGTGGCTGCGAGGCCATCGGCTGGGCTGGGATCTGGTGCTGTCGAGCGACACGCTGAACTATTTTGGTGAACTGGGCGAGGTGTTGGAAGCGGCACGGGATGCCCTGCGACCGGGAGGGTGGCTGGCGTTCACACTGGAAGTGCTGCTTGGCGAAGGCGAGCGCTTCGAGTTGAGTTCCAGTGGTCGCTACCGGCACACGCGCCGTTATGTGCAGCGCATGCTGGACGCGGCTGGTTTCACCGACGTGGCGATCGCCAGCGAACCGCTGCGCAAGGAAATTGGCATGCCGGTGGCGGGCTGGGTGATTCTGGCGCGCAAGGGTGGCGGCGATGCCAGCTAGGCATGCGCGCGTGGCTGGCTCCGCGGAGCCGTTGGCCGGTGCGCAGGCTTGCGTCGTCGTCTTGCCTGAACAGCACCAGGGAGGGGCGTGGCAGCGGCTTTGCGCTGTGCCGGAAACCCCCGTGAATGTTGAGAATGTGGTAAATAGTCGGGATTGCCGACCCATGATCGTGGGCTCGCCCGGGGGAGATCAAACATGACGCATCGGATGACGCTGAGGTCAGCCCTCGATGGCGCGTTGCTACCTGCTGCACTGTCCGGCGGCGAGCAGTTGGGGCGACTTTTTTCCTACCAGCTGAAGCTGCTCAGCCGGGATGCCGAGGTCGACCTGCGCAAGTTGCTCGGCACGTCGATGACGGTCAGCCTGGATGCCGGCGGTCATGTCCGGCATTTCAATGGCATCGTCGCCGAGGCCAGCCAGGTGGGTTTCGACAGTTTCACCAGCAAGCGCTACGCCGAGTACGCGGTGACGCTGGTGCCCAAGGCCTGGTTGCTGCTGCACAAGACGGACAGCCGGATTTACACCGACATGTCGGTGCCCGACATCGTCAAGGCTGTGCTGGACGAGGTGGGTTACACGGACGTCAAGCTGAGCCTGAGCGGCAACTATTCGCCTCGCGAGTATTGCGTGCAGTACCGCGAGAACTACTTCAACTTCATCAGTCGATTGATGGAGCAGGAAGGCATCTATTACTTTTTCCAGCACACCGGTGAGACCCACACCATGGTGCTGGCCGATTCCCTGGGCGCGCATGCGGCGACTGCTGATTTCGAGAAGGTCCCGTACCGCCCGCAGTCCGGCGGGCGCGCGTCCACCGCCGAGGCGGCCATCCACGATTTTTCGTCCACCCGGTCCGTGCAGGGCACCAGCTATTCGCTGACCGACTACGACCCGATGAAGCCGAAGACCTCGTTGCTGGCCAAGGAGTCGATCAGCAACGCGGACGACAACCATGGGGTGGAGGGGCTTGATTCGTTCGATTATCCCGGCGACCACTCGGTCGTCGCCGACGGCAAGCGCTACGCCCAGGTCAGGATCGAGGCGCTCAACGTGCTTCAGTCGCAGTACTCCGGGTCGACCAATGCCAGCGGGCTGGTGACCGGCGGTTTGTTCACCCTGACCGAGTTCCCGCGCACGGAATTGAACATGGTGGAGTACCTCGTCACGAGCTCCACCGTGCATATCGAAGACGACAACTACGTGTCCGGCGCGGCGAAGGGAGCAGACCTGTTTCATTGCCAGTTCTCGGCGATCCAGAGCGGCCAGCCGTTTCGCACCGCACCGACGGCCCTGAAACCGATGGTGCTCGGATTGCAGACGGCAATCGTGGCTGGCAGCGAGACGGATGAAGATATCTGCGTGGACCAGCATGGCCGGGTCCAGGTGACATTCCACTGGAACAAGCCGGACAAGAAGCATGCGCACATCTCCTGTCCGGTTCGGGTCGCATCGTCGTGGGCCGGCAAGAAGTGGGGCGCGGTGAGCATTCCCCGGGTTGGCCAGGAAGTGGTGGTGAGTTTTCTGGAGGGCGATCCCGACCGGCCGCTGATCATCGGCAGTGTCTACAACGCCGACAACATGCCGCCGTACGACCTGCCGGACAACAAGACCCAAAGCGGCATCAAGACTCGCAGCCTCAACGGTCAGCCTGCGGATTTCAACGAGCTCCGTTTCGAGGACAAGAAGGGCAGCGAGGAGCTGTTCATGCATGCGCAGAAGGACATGCGCGAGGAAGTGGAGAACGATCACTTCGTCGACATCGACCACGACGAGACGGTCAACATCAAGAATGATCAGACCGAGAGCATCGGCAACGATCGCAAACTCAAGGTAGGCAACAACGACACCCTCGATGTCTCGCAGAACGGCACCACCACGATCGGCCAGAAGTTCAAGCTCAGCGCCGGTACCGAGATCGAACTGGTCACCGGCCAGTCCAGCATCGTGATGAAGAGCTCCGGCGAGATCGAGATCAAGGGCATGAACATCAAGATCACCGGCAATAATTCAGTCGCCATCGAGGGCACCATGAGCGCCAAGATGTCTTCGAGCATGGACGCGAAAGTCGATGGCGGGATGTCGGTCACCGTCAAGGGCATGAGCGCCACTTTCCAGGGCGATGCCACGGCCGCGTTGAAGGCGTCGGGTATCACCCAGGTGTCCGGTGCGCTGATCAAGATCGGCTGAGGAGAGCGCAATGTCGACAGTCATGCACGCATGCATCGAGATGGAGTTGTCCGGGCCGGCCAGCGCATTGCTGCGGAACGACATGACGCCGCAAGTGGCGGTGCAAACCCTGGTGGGTGCCGGCCAGGTGCCGGATGCACTGAAGCTGCTGGCCCGGCTATTGCCCAAACGGTACGCGGTTGCCTGGCTGTGCCAGTGCGCCCGTGATCAACCGCTGGATCCCGAGGACCGGGCCGGCGCCTCGCTGGCGGAAAAGTGGGTGCGCGAGCCCAACGAGAGCAATCGACGTGCCGCATTCGAGTTTGCCGATGCCGGTGGCTACAAATCGACCGGCGCCTGGCTGGCAGCGGCGGCGGGTTGGTCGGGGGGTAGCCTGGCCCCGGCCTCGCAGGACACGCCCGTTCCGCCACCCGACCATCTCACGGCGTGCGCGGTGGTTGCCGGGGTCAACATGCTGGCGGCGATGGTCGCCGATCAGTTCGAGGCACGGCGTGCCGCGTTCATCGCGCCGGCGATGAATTTGCTCAACGCTGGAGGGACCGCTGGCGGCAGCGTTTGAACCGGCTTTTCCGCTTGCGACAGCTTGCCCGATGAATGGATGGGCGATACGATGCAGGGCGGTAGTTTTATCGTGCCTGACAGTTGCAAGGCGGGTTCACGTGAGGTCCTCAGGTTCCGTCGTGGGCCTGGTTCGGCGCATTTCGGCATGCGGCACGGATCAATGGTCACCGCGGTTTGCGCCGAGCGACGAGCCTGACTGAAGCGGTTGTGGACGTGGCGTTGTTCGCAGTCTTTCAGCCAACTGCCGGGTATCGGTTTTCTGCTACAGAACGATTCGTTTCGCTGACCTTTCCCGTATCGATGCCGATGTGTGGCATGGGAAAAGGGCAGCCCATCCAATTGCTGTCACCAGCAGGGTGACAGTTCCAGGGGGAATACCAGCGTGCCGACCTCGCAAACCCTGACTCTCGCCGTTGCCGCGCGACAAGCTGCCCAGTTTGGCAGTCGCAGCAGCAAGGTCTTCGAGGCTGCGGGCGGGAGCATTGGTCGTTCCGAAGATTGCGACTGGGTGCTGAGCGCTTCGGGCGTATCCCGCGTCCACGCGATGATCCGTTATCTCAACGGCATGTATTTCATCGAGGATCGCAGCACCAACGGCATGCTGTTGAACGACACGCCGCTGATCAAGGGTGACCCTTCGGCGCTGAAGGACGGCGACCGGCTGTTGATCGACACCTTCGAAGTGGGCGTGAGCCTGCGCGATCCTGCGGCCGCGGCAATGGAGCCTCCCGTGCCGACGGCCGCGCCGGTTATCGGCTCAAGCGATCCACTGGATTTCGGCCTGCTCGACGCGATGCCGTCGATGTCCGCGGTTCCGTCGCCGGCCGCGGCGGTGCCGCCGCTCGATAGCCTGATCCCGGACAGCGCCATCGGCGCCTCCCCGGGCAGCGAGCTCGATCCGCTGAGTTTTCTCGAACCGGCCTCGACTTCGTCGGGGCTGCTGTCGGGCGCGACCACCGGCAATGCCAGCCCGGGCTGGAACCATTCGGCCAGTACCGAGGACTATTTCCACCCGCCGGCAACAGCCGGACAACGCCAGATCGATGCGCTTCCCGAAAACTGGGACCTCACGGTGGGCGACTTTTCGACC
>SMEK01000099.1_pt1 | contig 37797 bp, 39 predicted proteins | sample 2456371 | NCBI WGS metagenome assembly SMEK01 (sample SAMN10132590, study PRJNA489261) | soil metagenome | isolation source: day1 antibiotic-loamy sand soil ammended with composted manure from dairy... | place: USA | collected 2015-04-01
CATTCCTAGGCTATATTATGTATAGGAGGAATGGAAATGAAATTTAGAACAAGTCATCAACTCGTTTTAGCGTCAGCCTCACCAAGAAGAAAAGAATTATTTGCAAAGCTAGGAGTCCCTTTTGAAATAATGGCGAGCAGCGTGGAAGAGACTTCAGTGCAAGCGAGGGACTTCAAAGATTATGTTCAAAAAGTGGCACTATTAAAAACGCAAGATGTTGCAAGTCATTGCCCTGGAAAAACAATTATTGGTGCAGATACTATCGTTGTGTTCAATGACGAGCTTCTTCACAAGCCAAAAACAAAGGAAGAAGCGATTCGCCATTTAGAAAAACTCTCATCGAATCGCCATCAAGTGATGACTGCTGTGGCTATCATAACAAAAGATCGGCAAGCGGAATCCTTTGTAGAAGTAACCGACGTATATTTTAAAAACCTGCCGAAACCGATGATTGAAATGTATGTTCAAACAAATGACCCTTTCGATAAAGCTGGTGGTTATGGGATTCAAACAGCTGGTGCATTATTTATCGACCGAATAGAAGGTGATTATAATACGGTTGTTGGACTTCCGATTGCATCCCTATTTGAAAAAATGATGGAATTAAAAATTATCGAACTATAGGGGGTATGTGATGAGATGTCCATCGGCACTTTTCCTGATTTGATGATACGCGATTTACATATCGATGATCGTCCGAGGGAAAGGCTAATAAAACAGGGGCCGCAGAGCTTATCAAACCAAGAACTGATTGCTATCTTATTGAGAACGGGAACGAAGCAAGAGTCGGTCTTATCATTGGCAAATCGTGTGCTCAATTATTTTGAAAAATTACATGAATTAAAACATGCTACGTTGGAAGAAATTGTATCAATAAAAGGAATTGGTCAAGCGAAAGCGGTGCAATTATTGGCAGCAATTGAGCTAGGTAGAAGACTATCTCAAAAGCAAATGGATTCACGCTTTACGATTCGCTCACCAAAAGATGCCGCATCTTTTTTGATGCCTGAAATAGGCTCTTTACAACAAGAGCATTTTGTAGCATTGTATTTAAATGTGAAAAATCAGGTGATTCATAAGCAAACGATTTTCATTGGAAGCTTGAATTCGTCCATCGTCCATCCACGTGAAATATTTAAAGAAGCTGTGAAACGTTCAGCTGCTTCAATTATTTGTGCCCACAACCATCCGAGTGGGAATGCAACACCAAGTCCCGAAGATATTGAAGTGACAAAAAGGCTTCAGGAAGCGGGATTTATAATTGGAATAGAACTAATTGATCATGTCATTATTGGTGATCATCAATACGTTAGTTTAAAAGAGCAAGGTTATATTTAATTCATAAGTCAAATATGACAGGTTGATTCCAAAAAAGTCGAAAGTCCCCCATTTTTTTGGATTTTCGGCTTTTTTCGTGACGATTTCATTTCAACGAACCTGTTTTCGTAAAGTTCGTCTAATAAAAGGTGGATTTGTAATGAGATTGTAATTTCAAATAATGTTTTTTTCATTGTTTCAATCACTATTTCACAATACAATGATAAATGCGAAAATTATATGTGTTGCATGAAAAGCGGGTAAAAACTATTTGTAACACTATAATTTTTCGACATTATCCGCTATAATAAAACTTATGATTTTGGACAGTCTTAGAGAAAGAAAGGCGTAAATAGAAAGGAAGTACAAAACTTGTTTGGATTAGGACAAAAAGATGTAGGTATAGACCTTGGTACAGCGAATACTTTAGTTTTTGTTAAAGGAAAAGGAATTGTGTTACGTGAACCATCTGTTGTGGCGAAAAATACAAAAACAGGTGATATAGTTGCAGTCGGAAATGATGCGAAAAATATGATTGGTCGTACACCTGGCTCCATAGTAGCTATTCGACCAATGAAAGATGGTGTTATTGCAGATTTCGATATTACGACTGCGATGATTCAATATTATTTAAAGCAGGCGTTGAAAAATTCTGGCTCAAATTGGAAAAAGCCAAATGTGATGATTTGTGTACCATATGGTATTACTTCTGTTGAACAGCGAGCAGTTATTGATGCAGCTCGCCAAGCAGGAGCAAAAGAAGCCTTTACAATTGAAGAGCCATTTGCAGCTGCCATCGGAGCAGAACTTCCAGTTTGGGATCCAACTGGTTCTATGGTAGTTGATATAGGAGGAGGAACAACGGAGGTTGCCGTTATTTCCTTAGGTGGCATCGTGACAAGCGAATCTGTTCGAATTGCTGGGGATGCAATGGATCAAGCAATCATAAGCTATATCCGTAAAACATATAACTTAACGATTGGAGAAAGAACAGCGGAACAGATTAAGATGGAAATCGGTACAGCACGTGTTGATGAAATGGATGAAAAGATGGAAATTCGTGGCCGAGATTTATTGACAGGGTTACCGAAAACAATTGAAATTTCAGCTAGTGAAATTTCTGAATCATTAAAAGAAGCCATTGCAGCTATAATTGATGGCGTGAAGAAAACATTAGAAAAAACCCCACCAGAACTTTCTGCAGACGTCATGGAACGAGGAATCGTTCTTACAGGTGGTGGAGCGCTCTTAAAAAATCTTGATAAAGTAATAAGTGACGAGACAAAAATGCCTGTATTTATTGCTGAAAATCCGTTAGATTGTGTTGCGTTAGGTACAGGAAAAGCGTTAGAACATATTGATTTAATTCGATCTCAGCAGTTGAAAAAATAAGGGGGGATAGCAATGCCACATTTTTCGAACAAAAAACTCATTATACTTTTAGTTGGTATGATTTTACTTGTGGCATTGATCAGCTTTTCATTACGCGATCGTCAAAATGCGACTCTCCCCGAACAATTCATTAAAGATTCAGTTGGCTTAGCACAAAGTGTTGTTGCTAAGCCAGCTAATTACATAACAGGTATCTTTTATAATATTCAATCATTATTAAATACTTATGAAGAAAACCAGCGCTTGAAAATGAGGTTGGAAGATTTTGCAGTTTTACAGGCAGAAGTAAATACTTTAAAGTCGGAAAACGAACAATTGCGGGAACTATTGGAAAAAAAAGATAGCTTACGAGATTACGATCCGCTTCGTGCAACAGTCATTGCAAGAAATCCTGATCAGTGGGAAGAAAAAATTATTATCAATAAAGGCTCTTCCCATGGTGTAAAGCAAAACATGGCGGTTATGACGACTAAAGGATTAATTGGTAAAATAAGCTTAGTTACTCCTTTTACTTCTGAAGTGGAATTATTGTATACAAACAATCCAAATTTCCGAGTTTCAGCAATGGTTCAAGGTGAAAAAGTGGTCGCTTTTGGCTTAATTGAAGGATATGACGAAGAGCGTAATGAATTAATATTAAAAAGAATTGATTCCAGTATAGAAATTAGTGTAGGTGAAAAAGTTGTTACTTCAGGTTTAGGAGGTATTTTCCCAAAAGGAATACTCATTGGAGAAATTACAGAAGTGACAACGGAAGACTTTGGTTTAACGAAAATGGCATATATACGTCCATCTGCTGATTTTTCAATGTTAGAAGAAGTCATTATTGCAAAGCGTAGTGCAACGGTCATCGACGGTTCTGATGGTGATGGAACAAATGCAGACTTAACAAATAATACGGGCATACCGGGTGAGGGTGAAGAATAATGTGGATCCGCTTAACGATTCCCTTTATTGCAATTGTATTATTTTTATTAGAACCTGAATTCGCATTGTTCTCACCGATTGAATGGAACGGGGAGATAATTTATTTAGTTCCTCGTTTTCTTATACTTTATTTAATTTTTATTTCTATTTATTACAGTCGCAAACGTGCGGTAACGTACGGTTTGTTTTTTGGACTCTTGTACGATGTGTTTTACATTGATATCATTGGTTTATACACTGTGTTGTACCCACTGGTATGCTATACAGCTGGTTGGTCTGTAAAATATATCCACCAACATTTAAGTATTACGACAATTCTGTCAGTAGTTTTAGTTGCATTGATGGAACTTATTTTATACTATTTCTTCCATTTTATTCAATTTACCACTTTGCCTTTTAAAGAGTTTTTATTGATTCGATTAATCCCTTCAATTCTAGCTAATTTACTCTACTTAATTATGCTTGGTTGGGCATTTAAATATTTAATAGATGCGCGAGTATTGCAAAAAGCTCGCGAACTATCTTAATTTTAATCAAGCGAGAGGTGTCACTCTTATGAAAAAACAGCTTGTCCATATGAAAGGGACAAAAGACGGTTTAGTGCTTCGGCTTGATGATCAGTGCGCCTACGCAGAACTGGTTGAAGAACTTGAGAAAAAAGTATCAGAAGGTGGAATTGATGGTAGAGTGAATGTCTCTCTCGATATAGGCTATCGCTACCTTCTTGAACATCAAAAACAAGAAATAATTAAAATTATTGAGCAACCTGGTAAAATGGTCGTATCGAAAGTGTTTAGCAATGTCATTACAGTGGATGAAAACAATGCAAAAATTAAAGAAAATCAATGTGATACATATGTAGGCATTGTTCGTTCAGGACAAGTCATTCAAGCGCCAGGTGATATTATTATTGTTGGCGATGTCAATCCAAATGGAAAAATTGAAGCTGGTGGTAATATATTCGTATTGGGAAAATTAAAAGGCATCGCTCATGCAGGGATTGACGGAAATCGTGAGGCCATTGTAGCTGCTTCATGGTTCGAACCAACTCATGTTTACATAGCAGATGTGATTGAAGTGATGTCGAATGAAAAACCAATTATAAAAGAACATGCAGAGCAATTATTTGCATATATAAATAAAAATGGAAATATTTCATATGATCGATTACAAGAAGTGCGAAATATACGACCATTACTAAACACAAAAGGAGGTAGCTAATGTGGGGGAAGCTATTGTAATAACTTCAGGTAAAGGCGGAGTTGGCAAAACGACAACAACAGCTAACCTAGGTACTGCTCTAGCACTTCAAGGGAAAAAAGTATGCTTAGTGGATACGGATATTGGCCTCAGAAATTTAGACCTTGTTCTTGGTTTAGACAATCGCATCATCTACGATTTAGTAGATGTGGTTGAAGGGCGTTGCAAAATTCATCAAGCTTTAGTAAAAGACAAACGTGTAGACGATAAATTATTTTTACTGCCAGCTGCCCAAACAACTGATAAGAATGCCGTGACACCTGAGCAAATGAAAAGTTTAATTGAAGAATTAAAACGAGAATTTGAATATGTTTTAATTGATTGTCCTGCAGGGATAGAGCAAGGTTATCGCAATGCTGTAGCTGGTGCGGATAGCGCTATTGTTGTTACAACTCCAGAAATTTCGGCAGTGCGTGATGCAGATCGAATTATCGGTTTACTCGAACAAGAGCAAATTGATCCTCCGAAGCTTATCATTAACCGAGTTCGAAAAGATTTAATGAACCAAGGTGATGCAATGGATATCAATGAAATTACAACGCATTTATCCATTGATTTATTAGGAATTATAATCGATTGTGAGGACGTTATTGCTTCTTCAAATAAAGGTGAACCAATCGTGATGGATCCAAATAATAAAGCTTCATTGGGATATCGTAACATCGCTAGAAGAATTTTAGGAGAATCGGTTCCATTGATGACGCTTGAAGAACAGCATAAAGGAGTATTTAGAAAATTAATTTCAATCTTTTCAAAATAATACAGAGGAGAAAAAAGACTGTACAAAAAGGGTTCTGAAGCTTTGTTGATAGCAATTTAAATTGATTTCCGCAAAGTCGAGAAAGAATCAACAACGTATGTTAACTTTTTGAGCAGTCTTATTATTCATCCCTTTATTCTCATTTTTCAACATATAGAATCGTATTTTCATATTTTTCATATACTAAGGAAAAATGAGAATGGATGAGGGTATGAACAAAAAATGGAAATGGATCGCTTCATTTTTGCTTTGTACCGGTGTGCTGATTGGTAACTTCTTACATGAAACGGGAAGAATCTCCATTGATGTGAAAAAAATTGTATATAGTTCTGAAGATTTAACGTTCATGAGAAATGTTTTAAGGGAGATATTTGATAAGAAAGCACATGACACGATTGCTGTTTCCTCAGAGCCTATTAATCAAGAATTATTAACATTTGTACAAGTTAAGCCATACTTCAAAGGGTACTTATTTACCTACGAAGAATCGGTACCCTTAATTGCGATTGATCATGGTCTAGTCGTATATACGGGATATTCAAAAGATACGGGGAAAACGATTTCAGTATATTATGAGGATGATACGACTGTGACTTATGGAAATGTGGATTCTTTTTCATTGTTGCCTTACACATCTATTGAAAGGGGAGGCACAATCGGGAAAAAAGAGCCAGGGGATTTGTACATTCAAGTAGAGAAGGATGGGAACATTCTTAATTTAGAAGAAACATTACTATGGATGAAAGAGCATATGCGACCATGATGCGTATGACGATTCATCCATTATTTTTACCCCTTTTATTTGGCATGATACTTTATGGAAATGTTTCCTATTATGCACTTATTCTAACTTCATTATTAATTCACGAATTTGGACATATTCTAATGGCTTGGCTGTTAGGGGTAAAAGTCAAGCGATGTGTAATCATGCCGTATGGTGGGGAAATTGAACTTGAAGGTGGCTACTCGTTGTCGCCTCACAAGCAACTCCTTATTAGCTTAGGAGGACCTGTCGCTACATTTTGTTGTATGTTGATGGCTCCTTTTCTAGATCCTTTATTGGCCAAGCCTTTTATTAAAATTCAAATCGTTTTATTGTGCATCAATTTAATACCTGTATGGCCTCTCGATGGAGGAAGAATTGTTTTCGCGCTTATTTTACTTTTTTGTAAAAAAGCGAAAGTATATGAATTGTTTTTAGCAATCTCTTTCATACTAATTACGTTGACGGTAATCATTACATTTATTCTGTTGCCAAAAACACTATTTTTATTTGTTCTTAGTATTTTCTTATGGTTTCATATCATACAAGAATGGCGTTATCGAAAATACCGAATCGCCTTTGAAAAATATGTATTGAATCGATTGACTTAACACATTCAGTATGATAACATTTCATATGTTATTGTTTGTAGCACCTGTGCTACAACCGCTCTGGAAAGGTTATAAAGTATCATGATGATCACCTTTCTTACAGGCGAGTCTTAGACTAGAGGAGGTGCAAGTAATGTACGCTATTATCGAAACTGGTGGAAAACAGTATAAAGTTGAAGCTGGACAAGAAATTTACGTAGAAAAATTAGGTGTTGAGCCAAACGAGGTAGTAACTTTCGATAAAGTTCTTTTCGTTGGTGGCGAAACAGTGAAAGTTGGTACTCCAACTGTTGAAGGCGCAACTGTAACAGCGAAAGTTGTGAAAGAAGGCCGTGGTAAAAAAATCACTGTTTTCAAATACAAACCTAAGAAAAACTATCGTCGTAAACAAGGTCACCGTCAACCTTATACTAAATTAGTAATTGAATCAATCAACGCATAAGAGGTGACCGGATGATTACGGTAACCCTACATCACGACGAAAATCGCCGTGTATCTGCCTTTGAATTTTCTGGACATGCTGAATACGATGAATCAGGGAAAGATTTAGTATGTGCAGGTGCATCGACCATTGCGATTGGTACGGTCAATGCTATTTATGCACTATTAAATATTGAACCGAAAATCGAGCAGGCAAATGAAGGTGGAGGCTACTTAAAAGTAGACTTGCCAACGGATATAGATTCAGAAGTAGATGAAAAATTACAATTGATTGTGCAAGTAATGACTGCACAAGTTTATTCAATGGTACAAAATTACGGTCAATATATCCAAATCAACTACAGGCAAGTAGGAGGTGGAACACAATGAAATTATTGTTATCATTAGACCTTCAATTTTTCGCTTCTAAAAAAGGGGTAGGTTCTACTAAGAACGGTCGTGACTCTGAAGCAAAACGCCTTGGTGCAAAACGTGCGGATGGTCAATTTGTAACTGGTGGTTCAATTCTTTACCGTCAACGCGGTACAAGAATTTACCCAGGTGCTAACGTAGGCCGCGGTGGAGACGACACACTTTACGCTAAAATTGACGGAATTGTACGCTTCGAACGTATGGGACGCGATAAGAAAAAAGTAAGTGTATACCCTGTTGCACAAGAAGCATAATTTGATTGATTATGAAAGGACTGCAAATGCAGTCCTTTTTTCTATCTAAAAAAACTCCTTCCAATAGAAGAAATATAAAGAAAAAATTGCTATACTTAAATAGGTATTGCCGAGCATTATTGTATGGGAGTGGGGAAATTGACTAAGCTAACTGTAAATGAAATATTAAGAGCAGCTAATCATGATTTTATTAATCAGTTGCAATTAATTAAAATGCACTTAGATTTAAACCGAATTGATGACGCAAAAAAGATTATAGAAAATTACTGTAATCATTATAAATCATTATCAATTTTAAATAGATTAAATTGTCCTAAAACCGTTGAATGGATTCAAACTTTTCATTATCGATTTCCCTCAATTGAATTAAAGTTAAAAATAGATGTGACGACTGCTCCAAAGGTGAAAAAAGATGAAGAAACTGTAGAATACTTAGAAAAGACGATTCAACATGTTTATCCTCATTTAGATCCATACAGTGAACAAGAGTTGTTGCTTACGATTGAATCCAAAGAGGAAATCTTACGAATCACCTTTGATTTACATGGAAAATGGAATATTGAACCTTTTAGCTCGGAGAAATATAGTAACAATTTGGACATTACCACTGAAAAAGAATCCATAAATGATTGGAAATATGTTTTAACCTTTAAGGAGTGAAATTATGTTTGTAGATCACGTAAAAATATATGTTAAGGGCGGAGATGGCGGAGATGGAATGGTTGCCTTTCGCCGTGAAAAATATGTACCGTATGGTGGTCCAGCTGGTGGAGACGGCGGAAATGGTGGCAATGTCGTCTTTGAAGTGGATGAAGGATTACGTACATTAATGGATTTCCGCTATAACCGCCATTTTAAAGCACCCCGAGGCGAAAATGGTATGAGCAAAGGGATGCATGGAAAAAATGCAAAAGATTTAATTGTAAAAGTTCCACCTGGAACGGTAGTGATCAATGAAGAAACTGGAAACGTCATTGCGGATTTAGTTGAACATGGACAACGCGCTATTATTGCAAAAGGGGGCAGAGGTGGCCGAGGAAATATGCGCTTTGCCACACCAGCAAATCCTGCACCTGAACTTTCAGAAAAAGGAGAACCTGGGCAAGAATTAAATGTTATATTGGAATTGAAAGTATTAGCAGATGTTGGACTTGTAGGATTCCCTAGCGTTGGGAAATCGACACTGCTTTCCGTTGTTTCCGCAGCAAAGCCAAAAATCGGTGCCTATCATTTTACAACGATTGTTCCAAATCTAGGAGTAGTTGAAACAGATGATGGTCGCAGCTTTGTCATGGCAGATTTACCGGGCTTAATTGAAGGAGCCCATCAAGGTGTGGGGTTAGGGATGCAATTCTTGCGCCATATTGAGCGAACTAGAGTAATTGTGCATGTTATCGATATGTCTGGAATGGAAGGACGCAATCCATTCGAGGATTATGTGACGATAAATGAGGAGTTAAAACAATACAATTTACGCCTTACAGAACGACCTCAAATTGTCGTAGCGAACAAAATGGACATGCCTGGTGCAGAAGAGAATTTAGTTGAATTTAAGAAGAAAATTGGCGACGACATAAAAGTGTTTCCAATTTCAGCGATTTCGCGAAAAGGGCTTAAACCATTATTACATGAAATTGCAGACCTATTAGAAGTAACTCCTCACTTTGAACTGCATGATATAGTTGAAGAAAGTGATGCAACTGTTTTATATAAACACGAGGCGAAAGAGCAAGAATTTGAAATTACTCGAGATGATGATGGAGCATATGTGCTTAGTGGATATACAATTGAAAGATTATTTAAAATGACTGACTTCAGCCGTGATGAATCGATTCGTCGATTTGCAAGACAGCTTCGTCATTTAGGAGTGGATGATGCATTAAGAGAACGAGGTGCAAAGGACGGAGATACAGTACGCATTTTAGATTATGAATTCGAATTTGTGGAATAGTAGGGGGGATGGTGATGAAAAATGTTGCTGAACAACGCTATTATTTAGTGCGGGAAGACGTGCTCACCGATGCCATGCAAAAAACATTAGAGGCAAAGCGATTGTTGGAGACAGGAAAGGTCAACTCCATATGGGATGCGGTAAGGCAAGTGGATCTTTCTAGAAGTGCCTTCTATAAATATCGGGATGCTGTCTTTCCCTTTCACTCCATCGTAAAAGAAAGAATTTTAACGATGATTATTCAGTTGCAAGACCAAAAAGGAACATTAGCAAAAGTATTGGAAATTATTACTGAAGCTCATTGCAATATATTAACCATTCATCAAACCATTCCGATTCAAGGTCGTGCCAATGTTACCCTATCACTAGACGTTACAAGTATGATGATGGACTTAAATGAATTAATCAAAAAAATGAATGAGTTAGAATTTGTCGAATCTGCTGAAGTGATAAGCTCGGGGGCATTATAACTCATTCTTTAAAATAAGCCATTTATTGATTGATGGGAGGCTAAATGGTGACAAACAATGAATGGAAGTACCGGATTGCCTATTTAGGACCGGAAGCTTCATTTACGTACTTAGCAACAAATTCACTTTTCCCGAATGAATGGAACATTGCTTATCGAACGATTCCAGAGTGCATTGACGCAGTAACAAATGATTTAGTGGATTATGCGGTTGTACCTTTGGAAAATGCTTTAGAAGGCAGTGTACCACTAACAATTGATTATTTATTTCATGAAGCAAATTTATATATCATCGGGGAAATTAAATTAAAAATTCAACAGCATTTAATGGTCAATAAAGCGCAAAAAGATAATTGGGAAAAACTAGAGGGTATTTATTCCCATTCACATGCTTTAGCTCAGTGCCATAAATATTTATTTTATCGTTTTAGCCATGTTCCGTTGCATCAAACTACCTCCACTGCGCAGGCGGCAAAAATGGTCGCTGAGAATCCAGATAAATGTATTGCAGCAATCGGCAATGCGTCTTCTGCTGAAAAGTATGGATTGGAAATTGTGGAACACAATATTCATGACTTCCATTTTAACCATACTCGATTTGTTGTATTATCAAAGCACAATACTCGTTTACCAATCGAAAAATCAGATGGTCAACCGAAAACGACGCTAATGTTGACGTTGCCTCAAGATGTTGTTTCCGGAGCGTTGCATCAAGTGCTCTCGGTTTTTGCCTGGAGAAAATTGAACTTGAGCAAAATTGAATCACGACCACTAAAAACGGGATTAGGAAACTATTTCTTTATTATTGATGTGCTTGCAGATGAAAGTGAACCGATGATGAGAGGAGCCTTTGAGGAGTTACATGCTCTTGGCTGTAAAGTGAAATCACTCGGAACTTATTATACATATAATGCATCGGAGTGATCATGTTGAAGTCAATCATCTTATTTGACGGTGAGTGTAACTTTTGCAGTCGAAGTGTTCATTTTATCATGAAACGAGACCCTCAAAAAAAATTTCAGTTTGCATCTCTACAAAGTGAAGTAGGAAAATTGTTATGTAATCAGTATCAAGTTCCAAAAGATTTAAATAGCATGATTTTAATTGAAAATCAACGTTATTATGCGAAATCATCGGCCGTATTGCGCATTTCTCTAGGGCTGAAAGGGTTTTGGAAAGTTTTTTCTATATTGATGATATTCCCACCTATTCTTCGGGATACAGTTTACGATTTTATTGCAAAACATCGTTATATTTTTGGAAAAAATCAATCTTGTAAAATACCAAATAAAGAAGATATGGAAAGATTCTTATAAACATAAACAGGCTGGTAGAAAGTAATATTGTTTTCTAACCAGCCTTAATTCTTAATAATTGTTCTGCCTATTACTTTTCCTTCAACAATTTTTTAAAGAACTATTCTTCTATCAAATACCCCTTTTCACGCAGCCTTTTTTCGGCTACTTCAATTTGTTCTTTTGTCGGCGCTGAAATGACATGTAAATGGGTTCCTTGCGTTAAGACAGAAAGGTAAGTTGCATTTGTTTCCTTCACTTTTTGAAGAAACTTTTCTACGTCAATGCGGGATGATAACATCATCGAAGCTGTAATTTCTCCATACACCGGATGTTCAACAATTACATTTTTTACTGTTACCCCACAATCTACAATCGTCAACAATTCATCTTCTGTTTCTTCAGCATTATGTATACAAACAATTTTTTTTTCAAATAAAGCCGTTGTATCGTCTTGATTCATATATAAATATCCTTGGCTTGTTGCAATAATCGGTTCATTTCGCGCTTTTAATAAATTCATGTCGTTAACAATCACTTGTCGACTAACATTTGCATATTTTGCTAATTGTGTACCTGTAATGGGCTCTTTTGAATTCTTTAGGATATTTAGCAATTCATTTCTCCGTTCTTCACCAAGCATTTTTTTCATACAATCACACCTTCTAATAAAATAATGTGTATACGGATAAGCCTGTTAAACATAGTTTAACACGAGGAGTAGTAAAGGGAATTATTTTTGTGTCTTTTTTGATTCATTGTCATATTATAAAACGAGAAAAGGAGGATGTTTGTGCGAACTCACATTGTTCAAAAAGGAGATACTCTTTGGAAAATTGCTAAGCAATATGGTATCGATTTTGAGGAGTTAAAAAGATTAAATTCACATTTAGCAAATCCAGATTATATTGTGCCTGGTATGGAAATTATTTTACCAGATGATCATTCAACTCGGAAACATTCGTATGGACATAAAGAAATGCCAGATAAAGCAAAAACGATTGAAACACCGCCAAAAGATAAAAAAGTAGAGATTCCGCCGAAAGCCAAACCAATCGAAACACCACCGAAAAAACAACCAGTAGAAAAAGAAATGAAATTGCCTGAAATTCCTCCAACACCACCAGTACCACAAATTGTTCCGATGCCGATTCAACAAATGCATCCACACGAAAAGACAGAATTCCACTTTGATTTTTCACCACATCTGAATATTCAACGACACATGCAACATCCACATATAATGCCAATCCCACAACCAGTTATGCCACAGCCGATTTTCATCAAAATTCCACAACCAGAAGGAATGAAAGAAGAAAAGGAAAAAGAGAAGGAAAAAGTAGTAGAGAAAGAATATGTACCGGTTCCTCAAACTCACATTGAATATGTTCCGGTGCCACAACCTATTTATATTCCATGCATGCCGCAACATCCTTGCAACTGTAAACCGCACAAAGTAGAGCGTTGCGGTTGTAGAGAAGCGCAAGACCATATGCAACATCATGCTCAACCATATTTCACAAACCAACATATGTTGCCGCCATGCCCTGAATATCCAATGCATTATGGAATGGATTATCAACAAATGATGCCGTATGGAATGGATTATTCACAAGGTATGCCATACTCCGGTCAACCAGCTCCGGATATGCAATACAGTTATCCGTACGAAGCAGGAATGTATGACGGAAGCGAAGCAGAAAATCCTATGATGACACAAATGGCAACAGAATATCATACAACTCAGAATGATGATACAGATTGGCTCTTTGAATCTACTTCACAAGATGAGCAAAAAGAAGGGGAAAAAACATTGAGTCAGGATTATAATAGCCAAATGCAAGAAGGACATCAGGACTACAATGTTTTTGAACAAGCAACAATGCCATCATACGACTATTATCAAATGCCACAAGGTTATCATCCTATGAATCAAGGGATGTATCCACCGATGTTTCAATCTATGCCACAATCAATGTATCCACAAATGGATCAAGGATTCGACCCAAGTATGCAGCAATATTATCCACCGAGAATGAATCCTTGTGCACCACATTTTAAACCGTGGTCATACTAAATGCAAATTAAAAATAATATATGGAAGCAACATGCAGGTAACGAAACACTATTCATAAAAAAATATGATCAATTTCATGTATTTGAAAAAGTAGCGCTAATTCATGAAGAATTAGAAAAAATTCAGTTTCCTTATATCATTCCATTAAAAAAATCAGAAGAGCCTTATTTGCTTGTTCAAAGTTGGCAAAAGAATAGTTATAGCGCGGATTTTTCCAAGACAAAACATAGAAAGAAAGCAGTGAAAATACTAAAGGCATTACATGAAACAAATGAACAGATTGAATGGAGCCATTATTCTGTCATTCCAAAACAGAAACTCATTCAAAAATGGAATGCTAGACTTGAACGGTTTTTATTGCAAGAAAATGAGCTGGTAAAATATTTGCGTCATCAATATTACGATATTGTTCTCTATGCGAATAAAGCGTTAAAAAAGATACGTCAAAACCCAGGTTCTTTTCCAACAAAGATGACATTGCTACATGGCGATGTTGTGCACCACAATTTTTTAATGACAAGAGATGGAATGAAATTAATTGATTTTGATTTAGCGGTTGTTGGCGATGCGGCGGAAGAGATGATTTTATGGATGCACCGGGCACTACCAAATGTAGATTATGATATTGAAACATTATTAAATGAAAATAAATATTTAAGGGAAATTTGTCTTTCAAAATTACATTACTTGCAATACCCTAATGAACTGTTAAGAGAATGGCAATATGTCTTGCATCTAGGTGATTATGAGAAAGATGCTTTCTTAGAATATATAATGCCATTTACAGAAAAGGCGTTAAGGCATTGGCCTGAACTGATGGCAACAACTGATAAAATTCAAGAAATGTTTGAAGTAGGATAAAATACGAGATTATGTTAATATAAAATAGAATAGTAAATAGTTGACCGTCATAAAAGACGGTCTTTCTTTTGTTTCAATAATGTGTTTATACCAACACTCCGAATGTGAGGAATGAAAATGTACGATTATATCATCGGACAAGTGACGCGCATTACACCTGAATATGTCGTCTTAGAACAGAGCGGGATTGGATACGCAATCATCACACCGAATCCGTTTGCTTTTCGTGTGAATGAAGAAAAACAAAGAGTATTTGTACATATGCATGTAAGAGAAGATGCTCAGCAATTGTATGGTTTTAAAACGATAGAAGAACGAGAATTATTTAAAAAACTTATACAAGTTTCCGGTATCGGTCCAAAGAGTGCGTTATCAATTCTTGCAAGTGGAAATCCTTCGCATGTTATTACAGCCATTGAAATGGAAGATGAAAAGTATTTAGTTAAATTTCCTGGTGTCGGGAAGAAGACTGCTAGACAAATGATTCTAGATTTAAAAGGGAAACTTGGTTCGCTCCTTGAGCATGTGGAACTTCCAAGTGCTGAAGATGAATTGCCGCTATTTGGTGTGAATCCATATCAACATGAATTAGAAGAAGCAATGTTGGCTCTTCATGCACTCGGATATTCCGAAAAAGAATTAGAGAAAATTAAGCCTTTATTAAGTGAAAAGGAAGATTTACAAACGACGGAAAATTATATGAAATATGCATTAAAACTTTTGTTAACGACAAAGTAACAAGGAGGGCGGCAAGTGAATCGAATCGTTTCAAGTGAAGCAAATGAATTGGATAACCAAATTGAATTATCTTTGAGACCTCAAAGGCTTTCTCAATATATCGGGCAGCATCAAGTAAAAGATAACTTAAAGATCTTTATTGAAGCGGCAAAATTCCGACAAGAATCGTTAGACCATGTGTTGCTATACGGTCCGCCAGGATTGGGAAAAACCACTCTAGCTAATGTGATCGCAAATGAACTGGATGTAAACATTCGGCTTACAAGTGGGCCTGCAATTGAACGACCAGGAGATTTAGCGGCTATTGTTAGTTCACTAGAGCCTGGGGATGTCCTCTTTATAGATGAAATTCATCGCCTTTCCCGAACAATTGAAGAAGTGCTGTATCCAGCGATGGAAGATTTTTGCCTTGATATCGTCGTTGGGAAAGGGCATGACGCCCGCTCTATTCGATTGGACTTGCCGCCTTTTACATTAGTAGGAGCTACAACAAGGGTAGGTTCTTTATCTGCTCCTTTACGAGATCGTTTTGGTGTATTATTAAGACTTGATTATTATGATGAACATTCATTAATTGAAATTGTAAAAAGAAGTAGTAAACTGTTTGAAGTAGAGATTGATGACAGAGCTGCAGAGGAAATTGCAAGGCGTTCTCGCGGAACTCCTCGTATTGCTAATCGCTTGTTGAAGCGGGTAAGAGACTATGCACAAGTGATAGGGGATGGAATGATAACCCTTGATCTTGCGAAACAAGCTCTTGAATTACTTCAAGTGGATCGATACGGTTTAGATCAAATCGACCATAAATTGCTACGAAGTATGATTGTACAATTTAATGGTGGACCCGTTGGATTAGATACATTAGCGGCTTCCATCGGAGAAGAACGCATCACGATAGAAGATGTGTACGAGCCATATTTAATGCAAATCGGATTTATTCAACGTACGCCACGAGGACGTGTGGCGACAAAATTAGCTTTTGAACATCTTGGTTATACTTATTACGATGAAACAAAGTAAAAGGAAGTTATGTATGAAAATTGAAGAATTTGATTTCAACTTACCAGAAGAATTGATTGCTCAAACACCACTAAAAGATCGTGCAGCAAGTAGATTGCTGATCGTAAATCCTTTTTCAAAAGAAATTGAACATCATCAATTTCCTCATATTGTAGATGAGCTTAATGCGGGTGATTGTCTTGTATTGAATGATACCCGTGTAATGCCGGCTCGACTTTTTGGCATAAAAGAAGAAACGGGAGCTCATATCGAAGTTTTATTGTTAAAACAATTGGAAAAGAATAGATGGGAGACATTAGTCAAACCTGCAAAGAGGGTAAAAATAGGCACGACAATTTCTTTTGGCGATGGACTGTTGCGTGCGACTTGTACGGACGTTCTTGATCATGGTGGACGAATATTTGAGTTTAGTTACGAGGGCATTTTTTATGAAGTGTTAGAAAAATTAGGTGAAATGCCACTACCACCATATATTCATGAAAAATTGGAAGATAGAGAGCGTTATCAAACAGTTTATGCAAAAGAAATTGGCTCTGCAGCAGCTCCAACAGCAGGACTTCATTTCACTGAAGAAATTCTTGAAAAAATTCGCAATAAAGGGGTTGAAATTGTCTTTATTACCCTTCATGTTGGTCTTGGAACATTCAGACCTGTAAGCAGTGAAACAATCGAAGAACATGAAATGCATTCAGAGTTTTATAGCATTAGTGAAAGTGCTGCTGAAACGATTAATCGAGTGAAAGAACAAGGTGGCAATGTCATAGCAGTCGGTACTACATCTACAAGAACCCTTGAGACTGTCGCTTCCAAATATGATGGCAAAATCAAAGCGGAACAAGGATGGACAGATATATTTATTTATCCAGGCTATGAATTTAAATGTATTGATGGTTTAATTACGAATTTCCATTTACCTAAATCAACTTTAGTAATGCTTGTGAGTGCATTGGCTGGAAAAGAGACGATTTTCCATGCCTATAGTGAAGCGATTAAAGAACGATATCGATTCTTTAGTTTTGGTGATGCGATGTTTATTCGGCCAAAAGCATAACACTCAACAATCGAAGTACTGTTTATACTTTAGATGAAGAGAGGAATTTACAAATGACACAACCTGCAATTCGATATGAACATATCAAAACATGTAAACAATCAGGAGCAAGGCTAGGAATTGTCCATACGCCACACGGTTCCTTTGAAACACCAGCATTCATGCCCGTTGGAACACAAGCAACGGTGAAAACGATGTCACCTGAAGAGTTAAAAGAGATGGGCGCGGGCATAATTTTATCCAACACGTATCATTTATGGCTCAGACCTGGTAACGAAATCGTAAAAGAAGCGGGCGGCTTGCACCAATTCATGAATTGGGATCGCCCTATATTAACCGATTCAGGTGGATTCCAAGTATTTTCGTTAAGCGACCTTCGAAAAATTGAAGAAGAAGGAGTTTATTTCCGGAACCATTTAAACGGAGATAAGCTATTTTTAAGCCCTGAAAAATCCATTCAAATTCAAAACGATTTAGGAGCGGACATCATCATGGCGTTCGATGAATGTCCACCATATCCAGCAACTTATGAATATATGTTGCAGAGCGTGGATCGAACAACACGTTGGGCGAAACGATGCAAAGAAGCACACCAGCGTCCAGAAGAACAAGGGTTATTTGGTATTGTGCAAGGTGGGGAATTTGAAGACTTAAGAAAACGATCTGCGGAAGCTCTTATAGAATTGGATTTCCCTGGATATGCTGTAGGTGGATTATCCGTAGGTGAACCAAAAGATGTGATGTACCGAGTATTAGAATTTACAACACCGCTACTTCCTGAAAATAAACCACGCTATTTAATGGGGGTAGGTTCACCGGATGCTTTAATTGAAGGGGCAATCCGAGGTATTGATATGTTCGACTGCGTATTGCCAACGAGAATTGCTCGAAACGGAACGCTAATGACTTCGCAAGGCCGTCTTGTTATTAAAAACGCTCAATATGCGAAAGATTTTGGACCACTTGATCCAAACTGTGACTGTTATACATGTAAAAATTACTCAAGAGCTTATATTCGTCATTTAATTCGAACTGGAGAAATTTTTGGATTAAGACTGACAACGTACCACAACCTTTATTTCTTATTGAGATTGATGGAACAAGTAAGACAAGCAATTAGAGAAGATCGATTGCTTGATTTCCGCAATGAATTTTTTGAGCAATATGGATTTAATAAACCAAATGCGAAAAACTTTTAAGCAAAGAAGCAAACTTTGAATAATTTAAGAAATTTTTCTAATAAAATAGAAAATAAAATCGATTTTTACCTTCGTTTTATACTATACTTATGAGGTGAGAGATAGAAAGGGGGATATACTGGATGCAAACATTATATAACTTATTACCAATCATTATCATGTTTGTTGCAATGTGGTTTATTTTAGTTCGTCCTGCTCAAAAACGACAAAAAGCGACACAAGAAATGCAAAATAATTTAAAGCGTGGAGATAAAGTCGTAACAATCGGTGGACTTCACGGTGAAGTAGATGCTTTAGAAGATTCTGCTGTATATCTTCTAGTTGATGGCAAAACTCGCTTAAAATTTGAGCGTCAAGCAATTGGACGAGTTATCAACGATTAATCCATAGACAACGAATAAAAGGGGGCGTCTGAAAAGTCATTTCAAGACGCCCCCTTTGCGACGAGGTTGGTGACATTTTGATGTGACCACCGCAGGAGCAAAGTTTTTAAGAGAGTATTACTAGTAAGGAGTAGGGCTGTTCAGAAAGTGATTGACTTTCTGGACAGCCCTTTTTTTGTATAGTTGACAATCGCTTGGCCAACAATAGGAAAGAAAGGATGTGGGATGTATGGAAGTGTATTTACAAATTCTTTTCAGAACGGTCTTTTTATATTTGCTCGTGCTTGTCGTTTTTCGCCTCATGGGTAAAAGGGAAGTAGGCGAACTAAGCATTATGGATTTAGTGGTATTTGTGCTCATTGCTGAATGTGTTGCTTTTGCTTTAGATGATTTAGATAAACCGTTATTTGAAAATGTTTTTCCAATTCTTATTTTGCTCGCCATCCAGTATTTAAATTCGTTGATTGCATTAAAAAGTAAGAAAATCCGTGATTTAATTGATGGAGATCCATCGATAATTGTGGAAGATGGTGTTATTAATCAAGAAGAAATGAGAAAGCAACGATATAATTTAGACGATTTATTTCAACAAATGCGTGAAGAACGCATTCCTTCCGTACAGCAAATTAAATATGCATTTCTTGAACCGTCTGGTAGACTATCGATTTTCTTAAAAGATGATGACCCGCTCATCTTTCCACTGATTGTTGATGGATATATAATAGATCGGCATCTAAAATTCCTTGAAAAAGATAGAGAATGGCTGTTGGAAAACTTAAAAAAGAAGGGCTATGAAAAGCCGGAAGACATTTTTTATTGTTGTTATGAAAATTACGATTTGCACGTACAATTAAAGTCGACGAATAAGAATGGAACGTAAAAATCGAAAATCGCTCCATTTTAATTGATTTGTTACTAGTAGAAAGATTGTTAAAACAATAATGGTTAAAGCACTATTTGTCCAAAAATTAAAGGAAATTTTACTGAAAATATAACTTTGAATAATACAAGTAAGAATAAAAATCACATAAGGAATTGCAAAGAATCGGAAACCGGAACTAATCATTTTGTGCGCCCGTAGTGTTGCCATATGTAAAAAAGATGTTACTAATACACCAAATCCAATTGCGATAATTGCACCATATTCTTGAATAAATGGTTGAGATGCTAGTACAAACATGACGAATAATTTCCCGATTCCGCCATAAATGGAGTTCATCATGGCAGGTTTTGCTTCATCCATTGCTTGCAAAATGGAGTGTAGAGGGCTTTGGATATAATAAAAATAGAAAATTGGAGCTAAAATTTTCATAAATCCACGGTTCTCCTCTAAGTGAAAGAGCCGCATAGCAAGTTCATCACCGTGCAAAAAGAAATATGTCGCAGCGTAGGCACCAATGATGGATGAAAGGCGTAAACTTATTCCGATGCGATTATTCAGTAACCTTGTATTACTCCTTGCTACAGCATCGCTCACTGCTGGAATTAAAACGATCGCTAAAGCATTAGGAATAAAAGAAGGGAATAATAATAACGGTACATGTACACCAGAAATAATTCCGTATAAAGTCGTTGCTCCTGCAGCTGTCAGTCCTGCAATGGTTAATGCCTTCAAAAAGACGATTGGTTCCAAAAACCATGTGAATGTGCCAAACAATCTGCTTCCTGCACTTGGAACGGCAATACGCAGTAAAGGCATTGCCGGATATGGTTTTTGTGAGGAGGGTTTTTTTAGTTTTTTCTTTTTCATGAAATAATGAATGTATAAATAAATAAACGAAATAAATTCACCAACTGCAGTAATTGCCATTGCATATGCAGCCGTTAATTCAGGGTTGTCCGGCACAACGAAAAATGGCAATGCTAAAGAGATTAAAACGATGCGTACCAGCTGTTCGATCATTTGGGACCAGGCTGTTGCTGAAATGATGGCAATACCTTGTAAGTATCCTCGAATTAAACCGGAAAATACAATAATTGGTACAGCCCCTAACGCAATATATAGCGTAATTTTTGTTCCTTTATTATGTAATAGCGTTTCTGCCAAATATGGAATAAATAATATAAGAATCGGTGTAAATAAGATAATGGATAAAATTGACCATCTAAATGCTGTTTTCATGACGGAATGAAGTTGTCCAATTTGGCGTTTTGCATATAGTTCTGCAATTACTTTCGCTACAGCAATAGGGATGCCTAGCTGTAATACTGAAACGAAGAATATATACGCTGGATAGGCAGTCATATAAACTCCAACAGCTTCTTCGCCAGCTACCCTCATAAATTGCATTCTATAAATAAAACCGAATAGTTTTGACAAAAAAATGACAACTGTGAGAAAAATAGTTCCTCTAACAAATGATGCCATCCATACAATCCCTTCTCAATTATTCTATTATTCGTTACAATATTTGTATGCTTTCCTAAAAACAGTTAATACAGAACGATGGAGTGATTTGCCTATGGTCGAACATGAGCGCTTATTTTCAAAAGTTTTGCCTGTGCTTAAGAGCAAATTAGAAGAAATGAACTTAAACGGGTATGAAGGTATTACGATTGAAGAAATTTGGAATTATTGTCTTCAAAAAAAGTGGCGAAAGAAAAATTTGGATGAAATTCGAATTCATGAAGCCGTATCAACAATTTTTTCATTAAAAGCTTCAGAAATCGTGAATTATTTGCAAATCCAACAATTCCAAAGCACAAATTGGTTTTCTGAAGTAAATCAAGAAGAATTGAGAGAATTATTAAATCCTACAAATAATAACAATTCTGACAAAGAAAATGTATAGATTCGGTTTGACAGGTTGACTTTCGTGTTTCATAATTAGTTTGTTACATAAGAAAAGGAAAGGTATATTTTTGCAATAATTTCGATTGAGCTTATCCACTCCAAGTTTATTCTTCATTTGGTGGAAATATCACGAAAAAAATTTCGGAGTACTAATTCAAGAGATTATTGTAAAGATATGCTTGCACGTGTTTATGTATGTACAAGCTATTGTACATTGCATCAAGGAGGATTTATCAATGAATTCAAAAAGCCGGATCGTTTCCTTTGTACTGGCTGTAATCGTACTTTTTGGTGCGATGGGCTTCACAGTAAAAGGAGTATTAAAAGATGTAAAACTTGGACTTGACTTACAAGGCGGATTTGAAGTTTTGTATGAAGTTGAACCCTTAAAAGAAGGGCAAAAAATTACTCAAAGTATCGTAGCAGATACGACGACCGCTTTATCAAAGCGTATCGATGCTTTCGGTGTCAGCGAGCCGAGTATTCAGGTTGAAGGTGAGAATCGGATTCGTGTTCAGCTTGCTGGAATAGACGATCAATCATCTGCTCGGGAAATGTTATCAAGTACGGCGAATTTAACATTTCGTGATGTAAACGATAATTTACTGTTAGACGGTTCTGATTTGAAAGAAGGCGGTGCTGCGGCTTCCTTCGACCAACAAAATCGACCAATCGTTACATTGACGTTAAAAGATGCACAAAAATTTGCAGACATTACATCGAAAATTTCTCAAATGCCACCAGGTCAGAACTTACTTGTTATTTGGATGGATTTTGTTGAAGGAGAAGACTCATATAAAGAAGAAGCAACAAAGCCTGATCCGAAATTTATTTCAGCAGCGTCTGTAAAAGAAACTTTAAATACAACAGACGTTATGATTTCAGGGAATTTTACTGTTGAGGAAACGAAAAATTTGGCAAGTATGTTAAATGCGGGGGCACTTCCTGTAAAATTAACAGAAATTTATGCAACATCAGTGGGCGCTCAGTTTGGGGAACAAGCTTTAAATAGCACTGTATTCGCTAGTATTGTTGGTGTTCTATTAATTTTCATCTTTATGTTGTTTTACTATCGATTACCTGGTTTTATTTCGATTATCACGTTAACGGTATTTGCCTATTTAGTACTGCTTATTCAAAATTTAATTGGTGCAGTATTAACGTTGCCAGGTATTGCAGCTCTTGTACTTGGTATTGGTATGGCTGTGGACGCGAATATTTTAACAGCAGAGCGTATTCGAGAAGAAATACGTGTTGGTAAATCACCAAAAGAAGCATTCCAAATGGGATCTAAACTATCACTAAGCGCGATTATAGATGCACAATTAACAACATTACTAGCTGCGGTTGTACTTTTCTACTTTGGTACAAGCTCAGTTAAAGGTTTTGCGACAACGTTAATTATTTCCATTTTATTAAGTTTCTTAACATCAGTATGGTTATCACGTGTATTACTTGGATTACTCATTAAGAGTGGCAAATTCGATAATCCATTCTTCTATGGTGTTCGAAAATCAAAAATTCATGACGCTTCAGAAGGTGTAGAAACATTAGATTTAACAACAAACTTCGATCGCATTGATTTCGTTCATAACCGCAAAAAGTTTTATGCTATTTCAATGATTATTTTGTTGATCGGGGTTGTAATGCTTGGAATCTTTAAATTAAACTTAGGCATTGACTTCTCAAGTGGTACTCGAGTTGAAATACTTTCAAATGAGCCGACGACCCAAGAAGAAATGGCCGATTATTTAGAGAAAATCGGATTCCCAGCAGATGAATTAGTCATAAGTGGTGAAAATAAAGATACTGCTGTTGCCACTTATAAAAAAGATTTCACGCAACAAGAAACGTTAGATTTAAAATCAGCAGTGATGGAAGACTACGGTCATGAACCAAATGTAAGTACAGTTTCTCCAACAGTTGGTCGTGAACTCGTTAAAAATGCGATTTACGCTCTAAGTTTTGCCGCTCTTGGTATTGTCATTTATGTGGCATTCCGTTTCGAATGGAGAATGGGTGTAGGTGCAATTGTTTCACTATTACACGATGTATTCTTCATGGTGGCAATTTTCAGCGTATTGCGCTTAGAAGTGGACATAACTTTCATTGCAGCAATTTTAACCATTGTCGGTTATTCCATAAACGATACGATTGTTACCTTCGACCGTATTCGTGAAAATATCGACCATAAAGGCGAAATCAAATCGAAAGAAGAACTTGCCGAAATCATCAATAAATCCCTCCGTCAAACGATGGGACGTTCCGTAAATACAGTATTGACGGTAATCGTAGTTGTTGTTGCACTCTTAATTTTTGGTGCGCCAGCAATTCGAAATTTCTCAATCGCTTTACTCATTGGATTAGTAACGGGAATGTATTCCTCCATTTGTATTGCAGCACAACTATGGTATACACTAAAAGTGCGCGAAATGAGCAAAAAAGGTACGACAGTGAAGAAAAAAGAGAAGAAGCAATGGGGTTCAGACGAGCCAGTAGTTTAATAATCTATTTCAGATACTCTCTAGTTTAGGGAGTATCTTTTATTTATTATTGGAAGATAAACTTTACTAGATTAATATAAGTTTTTTATCCAATACTTATGAAATTTAGGTATAATGGACTTCGTGAGGATGTGAGGTAATGATACAATCATCAAAAAAATGGAAGATCCAAATTCCCGATGAAATGTTTGTTCAACAATTACAAAACAATTTACATATTTCTAGTTTGACTGCAAAAATATTAGCATCAAGAGTGAAGACACTAGATGAAGCTAGAAATATTATACATATGAAAGATGACCAACTACATAATCCTTATTTGTTAACGGGGATGAAAGAAGCGGTAGAACGAATTGAATTAGCATTACATCGAGGGGAAAAGATATTAATCTATGGAGATTATGATGCAGATGGTATTACGAGTACGTCCGTCATATTGCATACATTGCTTGATTTAGGAGCAGATGTAGATTTTGAGATTCCGAATCGCTTCACACATGGATATGGGCCAAACGAAGAATTGTTCAGATTGGCACATGAGAAAGGAATCCAACTGATTATTACTGTCGATAATGGAATTAGCGGCATCGAACCGATACGCATAGCAAAAGAGCTTGGTATGGATGTGATTGTTACAGATCACCATGAACCGGGAGAAGAGCTGCCGCCTGCAGACGTCATTATTCATCCGAGGGTACCAGAAGGGAAATATCCTTTTGGTGAATTGGCAGGGGTAGGCGTAGCTTTTAAGCTTGCCCACGCATTATATGGAGAGGTGCCTGAGCATTTGTTTGAATACGTTGCACTTGGCACAATCGCAGATCTTGTCCCCTTAACTGGAGAGAATCGATACATTGTTCGTAAAGGGTTAGAGAAATTGCGAAAGTCAAATCACCCATGGGTTCAAGCTTTATGTGAAGCATCAGGAGTAAAGCAGCATGAAATCGATGAAGAAATTATCGGTTTTTATTTTGGTCCTCGATTAAATGCTATAGGACGCCTAGGTGATGCAAAACCCGGTGTAGAGTTTTTAATGAGTGAAGATTTAGCAAGTGCCACAATGGGAGCTAAATTGCTAAATGAAAAAAATAATGAGAGAAAAGAGTATGTCAATTCGATTACTGAAGAAGCAATAGAAATGATTGAAAATAATCCGGATATTAGCAATTCTTTAGTGCTTGTCGTGGCAAAAGAAGGATGGAATCCGGGGGTAATTGGAATTGTTGCTTCCCGTTTAGTAGAGAAATATTATAAACCGACAATCGTGTTATCGATCGATTCAGAATTGGGATTAGCAAAAGGTTCAGGACGCAGCATCGAAGGATTTCATTTATACAATGAACTAGCAAAAAATCGGGATATTCTTCCGCATTTTGGCGGACATCCAATGGCTGCAGGTATGACGCTTTCAGCTGAACATATCGATGAATTGAGAGTACGACTTCATCAACAAGCATCAACATGTTTATCCGATGAAATGTTAACGCCGACATTATACATTGATGTTCCTATCGATTTAAGTGAAGTAACGGTTGAAGCAATTGAAGAATTACAGAAGTTGAAACCATTTGGTGTTGGATTTGAAAAGCCGATTTTTGCTATACAACAAGTTTCGATTCGTTCAATGCGCAAAATCGGTGCAAATGAGAACCATATAAAAATGGAATTGGAAGATGCATATGGAATTCTTGATGCAGTTGGTTTTAACAAAGGTTATTTATTCAATGAAATTTCCTATGGCGTGAAATTATCCATTGTTGGTGATTTGCAAATCAATGAATGGCAAGGTAGAAAAAAACCGCAATTTTTACTTTCGGATGTTCAGATACTTGAGTGGCAGTTATTTGATTATCGGGGAAAAGTAAATGCCAATCATTGGGTGGGAAGCATTCCTATTGAAGAATCATCCTTTATTGCTTTTCGTGAGGAAACAATTCAATATTTTCAAGCAGTCATACCATCCATTCAATTAGTTGAAGATGAAATTGACAATTCTCTTTCATCGTATATTGTATTATTGGATTTACCAAAACGTATTCATACAATGGAAAAGCTAATTGAAATTGCAAAACCGCAACGTATTTATGCGGTATTTTACACACCGAATTCCCAATATTTTAATGGCATGCCAACACGAAAGCATTTTGCTCAATACTATACATTTCTAAAAAATCGCCCATTCTTTAACTTAAACGAACATATTCATCAACTATCCAAACATTTTGGTTTAAATGTGGATACAATAAAGTTTATGACAAAGGTGTTTTTTGAGCTCGGTTTTGTTACAATAGAAAATGGTTTGCTTTCCGTCAATGAATTTGCAAGTAAACGTTCTTTAACTGAAGCTACCACATATCAATTGCGACAACAGCAAATCGAATTGGAACAAAAATTTTTATACTCAACTTATTCAGAGTTAAAACAATGGTTTGATAATCGAATGAAGGAATTATCTTATTCCTAAGGAGGAAAATGGAATGGATTTAAGGGAACATATTGCAATTGTACAAAACTTTCCAAAAGAAGGAATTAGTTTTAAAGATATTACGCCGTTAATGGATAACGGTGAAGCATTTAAATATGCGGTTGATCAAATTGTTGAATTTGCAAAAGAAGTGGGAGCAGATATTATCGTTGGGCCAGAAGCACGTGGATTTATTATCGGATGTCCTGTTGCGTATGCATTAGGAATTGGATTCGCTCCGGTGCGTAAACCAGGAAAATTGCCGAGAGAAGTAGTTAGTGTTGAATATGCATTAGAATATGGTACGAATGTACTTGCTATGCATAAAGATGCAATTTCCCCAGGACAAAAAGTGTTAATTATTGACGACTTACTAGCAACAGGTGGTACGGTGGATGCTACAATTCAATTAGTTGAAAAACTTGGTGGTACCGTTGCTGGTTGTGCATTCATTATTGAACTAACAGAATTAAATGGCCGCGAAAAAATTGGAAATTACCCGATCAAAACATTGCTTCAATATTGATTTCCCAAAAAGAATTCGCACTTTGAATAACTGTGCGGATTCTTTTACTTTAATAAGCGAAAATTTTTTTAATAAAATATTTTTTCATCTGACAACGGTATATTATTTTGTTAGATAAACGCAATATGATAAGACTTGGCTTTACATTTTATTTATACTTTTTTACAATTAGTTTTATATATAAAACAGAAAAATTTTTGAAGGTGGACAAATCATGGCGAAGGAGCAAATTTTGACGCCCGAAGATGTATTTTCGAAAGTAAAAACTTATATGAATGATGAGCACGTCGAATTTGTGAAAAAAGCTTATGAAGTGGCAAAAGAAGCACATAAAGAACAAACCCGAAAGTCAGGGGAACCATATATTATTCACCCAATTCAAGTTGCTGGAATTTTAGCGGACCTTCAAATGGATCCACAAACAGTAGCTGCTGGATTTCTTCACGATGTAGTGGAAGATACCTCTGTTACTCGGGAAGATTTAGTAGCCGAGTTTGGTGAAGAAGTAGCTTTGCTTGTAGACGGTGTTACAAAACTAGGAAAAATTAAGTATTTATCGAAGGAAGAGCAACAAGCGGAAAATCATCGAAAAATGTTTGTTGCGATGGCACAGGACATTCGTGTGATTTTAATTAAACTTGCCGACCGCCTTCACAATATGCGTACGTTAAAACACTTATCTACAGAAAAGCAACGTCGAATTGCGAAAGAAACGTTAGAAATTTTCGCTCCCCTTGCCCAGCGCCTAGGAATTTCTAAGGTGAAATGGGAATTGGAAGATACGGCTCTTCGCTACTTAAATCCTCAACAATACTATCGAATTGTAAGTTTAATGAAAAGAAAGCGTACGGAACGGGAAGCGTATTTAGAAAATGTAATGGACGAAATTCGCTCTCAATTAAATCAAGTTGAAATTGATGCAGAAATCTACGGTCGTCCAAAGCATATATATAGTATTTATCGGAAAATGGTTTTACAAAATAAAGAGTTTAATGAGATTTATGATTTATTGGCTGTACGCATCATTGTAGATAGCATCAAAGATTGTTATGCGGTACTAGGAATCGTACATACACTTTGGAAACCAATGCCTGGTCGCTTTAAAGATTATATCGCTATGCCGAAACAAAACTTGTATCAATCCCTTCATACAACAGTCATCGGCCCTTATGGCGACCCATTGGAAGTGCAAATTCGTACGAAGGAAATGCACAAAATTGCAGAATACGGGATTGCTGCACACTGGGCATATAAAGAAGGCAAATCACTGAATCCAAGTAAGGAAAGCATCGATCAAAAATTAACTTGGTTCCGCGAAATTTTAGAATTCCAAAACGAATCTTCCAACGCAGAAGAGTTTATGGAATCGCTGAAGCTAGATTTATTCTCCGATATGGTTTATGTGTTTACACCAAAAGGAGACGTTATTGAATTACCTGCAGGAAGTGTTCCAATTGATTTTGCTTATCGAGTGCACACTGAGGTCGGAAATCGAACAATTGGTGCCAAAGTGAATGGGAAAATGGTACCGCTTGATACACCACTAAAAACAGGGGATATTGTTGAAATTTTAACTTCTAAACAATCTTTTGGGCCAAGTAGAGACTGGTTAAAAATTGCTCAAAGTTCTCAAGCGAGAAATAAAATTAAACAATTCTTCAAAAAGCACTTGCGTGAAGAAAATGTTCTCAAAGGAAAAGATTTAATTGAAAAAGAAATAAAAGCACAAGAATTTGATGTAAAAGAAGTGCTTTCAGAAGAAAATATTCAACGGGTTTTGAACAAGTTAAATTTCACAAATGAAGAAGATTTATATGCAGCAGTAGGTGTAGGAGGAATTACACCTCAACAAGTGGTGAACCGCCTCGCTGAGAAAAAGCGGAGAGAGAGAGAGCAAGAAGAAGCTCTTGAAAAAATTCAAAAAGAAATGCAAAACCCGAAACAAAAGAAACAGAATGGTGAATTAGGTGTTATTGTAAAAGGCATCGATAATTTGTTAATTCGACTTTCTCGTTGCTGTACGCCAGTTCCTGGAGATGAGATTGTTGGATTTATTACAAAGGGTAGAGGTGTATCTGTTCATCGTATAGACTGTCCTAATGTTCAAACAGGTGGGGAAGATCGCCTAATTGAAGTGGAATGGGAGCATAGTGAAGCACAAGGGAAGAAAGAATATCCTGTTGATATTGAAATATCTGCATTTGATCGCCCAGGAATATTAAACGATGTTATGCATGCGGTTACAGAGACGAAAGTGAATATTTTAGCTGTTTCTGGTCGTGCTGCTCATGATAAAATTGCAACGCTTCATTTAACAATAGCTATTACAAATATTTCTGTATTACACAAAGTTGTAGAGAAAATTAAACAAATGCCAGATATTTATTCCGTACAGCGGGTTATTAATTAGTTGGTTTGAGGTGTGTTTGTCGATGAGAGTGGTCTTGCAACGTAGTAAAGAAGCAAAAGTAACAGTTGATGGAAAAGTAACGGGAAAAATTGACAAAGGATATGTTTTATTAGTTGGTATAACGCATACAGACACGATAGAAGATGTGAGATATTTAGCAAAAAAAGTAGCAGAGATTCGCCTCTATGAAGATGAAGAGGGAAAAATGAATCACTCAATTAAAGAGCATGGCGGAGATATTTTATCTGTTTCTCAATTTACGTTATATGCAGATACGAAGAAAGGGAGAAGACCAAGCTTTGTAGAAGCAGCTCGACCTGAGCAAGCAGAGCCTTTATGGAATGCCTTTAATGATGCCTTACGTGAACAAGGTTTAAAAGTTGAAACAGGCATTTTTGGAGCCATGATGGATGTATCCCTTGTGAATGATGGTCCAGTTACAATTATTTTAGAATCGAAATAAAATAAATTGGCTTTCTAGAAAGATTGAACTTTCCAGAAAGCCAATTTTTTATTTTAGCTGTGCATCAAAATATTGGAGTACTCCTTCATAAATGCCCATTGTTGCTTGTTCACGGAAGAGGTCAGTATTAATCACTTTTTCCTCACTTGGATTACTTAAATAACCTAATTCTACTAATATCGCATTTTGTTTATTTTCTCGTAATACTAAATAGTTCCCTTGTTGCACGCCACGATCCCGCAATTTGATCTGATCTGATAATCCATCATGAACAAATTGTGCAAGTGACTCTTGATAAGAGTGGAAATAATATGTGGTAAAACCTGAGATTGTCCGATCTTCAGTTGCGTCATAGTGGATGCTTATAAATGCATCCGCAGCAAGTTGGTGGGCGAGTGATACACGCTTATGTAGACCCACATACACATCAGATTCCCTTGTTAAGTAGACTTCTGCTCCTGCTTGCTGCAATTTAGATTTTAACAGTTCCGCCGTTTTTAATGTAATTTCTTTTTCAATTGTGTTCCTTAGACCAGCAGTTCCCTGGTCATTTCCTCCATGACCGGGGTCAAGCACAATGGTTACGCCATTAAGAGTGCCTTTCTTTCGATTATCTTTCTTATCTTGTTTTACGGATTGTTCGTTTGTCGAAACTACCCAACTTGCTACATAACCTGTTGCATCTTCAGAAAGTTGAATTTTATACCAATCATGTTCCTTCTTAATGATTTTAAATTGTTCTCCAGCTTGGACGTTCATGATTACGTCCGATGAAGTTGTGGGTTCTTTTCGAATATTTGTCCCATTGTAGATAATTGTAATGGTTTGTTCTTCTTTTTCTTCCTCTATCGAAGAATTGTCGAATGTACCGTAAAAGCTATAAATCCAACCTTTCTTTCCATTAAAATCGATTTGAATCCAATGGTGGTCTCGAGCTAGAATTGCGAATTGTTCTCCTTTTTTCGCAATGCCTAATTTTTTCGATTTTAAGTTTGGTTTTTGTCTTACGATTACAGCATCGACAACGATTGTAAAATGATTTGATTCTTTTACTTCAGCCGATTCGGTTTTTTCACTCACCGTGTTATTTAATTCATCGATAGTACCTTCATTCATCGTGATAAATTCGGATGAAACCCATCCCGTCAATTGTTGATGCTGGATTTGAACCCACTCATTCCTTTCATTTAATACCACCACTTGCTCTCCAGTATGTAACTGACCTAGTACAGGAGCAGAAAGTGACGGCTCCAAACGAATATTTAAATGATTAACTTGGGCGATAGCATATTTTTCGACGTTATTTATTTGTTCTGATTGAGTTAGCCAGGATGCGACCCATCCTTTTTTCTCATTAACCTCTACATATAACCAATCACCTTGACGATCCAATACCTTCAATCTTTTGTTTTTTTCAAGGGTATCGATAATATCGAACGACAAACCAGGTCCTTCTCTCAAATGCAATTTCTCCGCAAAAACAATGCGAGATTCTTCATTGTTGGCTAATACGAAGCCTGAAAAATATGTAGTTGTACAAGAAATGAGTATTACTATACAAAGAATAAGTATATTGCGCTTCATAAACATCCAACTTTCAAATAACAAATAATGTGAAAATCTCTTTATTTATTGTAAAATGTTATCCATGTATAAATCTATACTTTTTTGAAAATAGTTGACAACTTTTCGTTGCACAATTATGATTAAAATTAATGTGAAAATGTGTCGATAGCCTTTGAACAAGAGAGTAGCATTTACTGTATGTTCAGAGAGGGAAAGACTTTGGCTGCAATCTTTCCTACAGAAGGTATTTGCGAAGAACACTTGGGAGGCTTTTTCCTGAAATTTAAGTAGGGAAAAACGGAAACGGCCGTTATCCGTTATGAGGTGGGTGTGTTCATACACATCAACTAGGGTGGAACCGCGGAAGTGATATGCTTTCGTCCCTTGTTATAAGGGATGAGAGCATTTTTTTGTTCCAAAATTTGTTTATAGAAAGGAGATAGGAAATGGCTTTTAAAGTACCTAGAGGCACACAAGATATTTTGCCTGAAAACACACCTAAATGGCAAAAAATTGAATCCATTTTACGAGAATTAGCTCGCGTTTATCGATATAAAGAAATTCGCACACCTATTTTTGAACATACGGAGTTATTTCAACGAAGTGTAGGGGACACAACGGATATTGTTCAGAAGGAAATGTACACATTTGAAGACCGTGGTGGCCGTTCATTAACGTTGCGTCCAGAAGGAACTGCTTCAACGGTTCGTGCCTATGTCGAACATAAGATGTATGGAGCACCTGATCAACCAATTAAACTTTCCTACATGGGTCCAATGTTCCGCTATGAGCGTCAACAAGCTGGAAGATACCGTCAATTCGTTCAGTTTGGTGTTGAAGCGATTGGTAGTGCTGACCCTGCTATCGATGCAGAAGTCATTGCTTTTGCAATGGACATTTACCAAACAGTAGGTTTAAAAGATTTAAAATTAATGATTAATTCTTTAGGAGATAAAGAAACGAGAGATACCCACAGAACAGCACTAATCAATCATTTCAAACCGCACATTCATGAGTTTTGTGATGATTGTAAAAATCGTTTGGAAAAAAATCCACTACGCATTTTAGACTGTAAATTAGACCGCGAGCACCCGCTCATGCAAACAGCTCCTAAATTAACGGATTACTTAACACCGACATCAAGAGAATATTTTGAACAAGTGAAGAAATATTTGGAAGTTCTAGGAATTGAATATGAAGTAGATCCAAATCTTGTTCGAGGTTTAGATTATTATACTCACACAGCCTTTGAAATAATGAGCACTGCAGAAGGCTTTGGAGCAATTACAACTCTTTGCGGTGGTGGAAGATATAATGGGCTAGTAGAAGAAATTGGCGGCCCAGATGTTCCAGGTATTGGATTTGCCTTATCGATTGAAAGATTGCTCCTTGCTTTAGAAGCAGAAGGGGTTGAATTAGAGTTAGATGACGCGCTTGATGTTTATGTCATTGCCCTTGGTGATGAAGCTAAATTAAAAGCTGTGGAATTAATTAGCTCTTTCCGTTTAAAAGGCATTTCTGCAGATATGGATTATTTGATGCGTAAAATGAAGGCTCAGATGAAATCTGCTGACCGTCTTCAAGCGAAATTTGTCGTGATTATCGGTGAAACGGAGCTTGAAGAGGGAGTTGTAGTTGTGAAACAAATGGAAACAGGAAACCAAGAAAAAGTAGAAATTAATGAAATCGTAAATTATCTGAAACAACAGCTTTCTATAGATTAGATTAAAAAATTGGAGGAATAGAAAATGGCTCAAAGAACACATCATTGTGGAGAATTAAGAGAAGAACATCATGGACAACAAGTCGTTTTAAAAGGTTGGGTACAACGTCGTAGAGATTTAGGAAGTTTAATTTTCGTAGATGTTCGTGACCGCACTGGTATTGTACAAGTTGTATTTGGTGATGAAGCGCCACAAGCCCGCGAAATTGCAGATAAAATTCGAAGCGAATTTGTAGTCGAAGTAGAAGGAAAAGTTGTACTTCGTGATCCAAGCCAAGTAAATCCAAACATCGAAACTGGTAAAATAGAAGTTGTCGCAACGGATATTAAAATTATTAATACATCTAAAACACCTCCTTTTGCCATTGAGGATTATGTCGACATCAATGAAGATGTACGTTTAAAATACCGTTACTTAGATTTAAGACGTCCTGTTATGTATAACACATTTAAATTACGCTCCGATGTAACGCGTACAATCCGTAACTTCTTGCAAAATGACGGTTTCTTGGAAGTGGAAACGCCAATTTTAACAAAATCTACTCCAGAAGGTGCACGAGACTATTTAGTCCCATCTCGCGTGCATGAAGGAGAATTCTATGCATTGCCACAATCACCACAATTATTTAAACAATTATTAATGATGGCTGGTCTAGATCGTTATTATCAAGTTGTGCGCTGTTTCCGCGATGAAGACTTACGGGCAGACCGCCAGTCATGTCCATGGATGAAATTATCGATATGACAGAACGCATGTTAGCTGCTGTCATGAAAGAAGTAAAAGGAATTGAAGTGCAAACTCCATTCCCACGCATCTCTTACCAAGAAGCGATGGATCGTTTTGGTTCCGATAAACCAGATGTTCGCTTTGGCTTAGAATTAATCAACCTTACGGACATTGTAAAAGATAGCAACTTCAAAGTATTTACGAGCGCGGTTGAAAAAGGCGGCGTTGTAAAAGCAATCAATGTTAAAGGGGCAAACGACAAGTTTACTCGTAAAGATATTGATGCATTGACAGAATTTGTGGCGATCTACGGTGCTAAAGGATTAGCTTGGATTAAAGTGACGGAAGAAGGTTTCACTGGTCCTATCGCGAAATTCTTTGAAGGTCAAATTGTAGAAGATATCAAAAATGCGACTGGTGCTGAACCTGGAGACTTATTATTGTTCGGAGCAGATGATGCTTCTATTGTTGCCGCTTCTCTTGGTGCATTGCGCAATAAACTAGGAAAAGAGTTAGGCTTAATCGATGAATCACAATTTGCTTTCCTTTGGGTAACAGATTGGCCATTACTTGAGTGGGACGAAGATGAAAAACGCTATACTGCTGCTCACCATCCGTTCACTCGTCCATTTGATGAGGATATTGAATTAATGGATACAAATCCAGATCAAGTTCGAGCACAAGCTTATGATATCGTGTTAAACGGTTATGAATTAGGCGGCGGTTCATTACGTATTTATGAGAGAGATTTACAAGAAAAAATGTTCAAACTTCTTGGATTTACAGAGGAACAAGCAAAAGAACAATTCGGTTTCTTACTTGAAGCGTTCGAATACGGTGTGCCGCCTCATGGTGGAATTGCGATGGGATTAGACCGTTTAGTGATGATTTTAGCAGGTCGCAACAACTTGAGAGATACGATTGCATTCCCTAAAACTGCTACTGCAAGTTGCTTGCTGACTGATGCGCCAAGCGAAGTTTCACCAAAACAACTAGAAGAATTACATTTAAAAGTGAATGTATTTAATAAATAAGCATAGAAAAGGGGCCGTCTGAAAAGTCATTTTTAGACGGCTACTTTGTTACTGTCTTCCACGCTAAGTTACAGATAAATTATGATGAGAATAGTGAAACTTGTTTTGACTATCTCAGGAACAAAGATTTATAAAAAACCATGATTATGAAGAGTGAGGGGTTCTGGAAAGATTTCGACTTTCTAGGCCCTTTCATATTAAAAATATAAATGGATTTGATTTTTCTTTTGTTTTTTGCACGCAAAAAATCAAATTCTAATTAAAATAAACAAAAAATTAACACAATTTAATCTATATTCATTGAAATTTACTTCAACTAATGTTATGATAATACCAACACGAATCCTGAAGTGTTTGTGAATGCCATATTAACAGTTTTGACCGAACAACAATAAAAAGGGAGCTCAATATTTTGACTTGGCAAACATGCCCCATCAGAACGCCAAAAGTATAGGGGACGTTTAAAAAGTCAGTGAGGGCACCCACCTGCGAGATAGCGGGTTCAAAACGGTGTTAATGACGCACTACGGCATCTTCGGGATTCGTCACGCTTCAAACTCCTCCATTTTGATGGAGGAGTTTTTGTTTGTTATTAATACTTTGGAAATATAAACGTATACACTTCTAACCAACACTTATGATATAATTCCGATGTGAAAAATTCGAATGAAAGGCAGAAAGGTATGTTACATCAATTTTCTAGAAACGAACTTGCGATAGGAAAAGAAGGATTAGATAAATTAAAAAATACAACCGTTGCAATTTTAGGGATTGGAGGAGTTGGCTCTTTTGCTGCGGAAGCATGTGCACGAAGCGGTATAGGGCGAATTATTTTAGTAGACAAAGATGTGGTAGATATCACAAATGTTAATCGCCAATTGGTTGCGTATTTATCAACGATTGGAAGACCAAAAGCAGAAGTTATGAAAGAACGAATTGCAGATATTAATCCAGAATGTGAAGTTATTCATTTACACATGTTTTATAACGAAGAAACGTATGAAAAACTATTTGAATATGATATTGATTATGTCATTGATGCCTCAGATACAATCATGTATAAAATTCATTTAATGAAAGAATGTTTAAAGCGAAATATCCAGATTATTTCCAGTATGGGTGCTGCAAATAAAATGGATCCAACAAGATTCCGCATTGCAGATATTTCAAAAACTCATACAGATCCAATGGCAAAAGTTATTCGTACGAAATTAAGAAAAGAAGGTATAAAAAAAGGCATAACGGTAGTCTTTTCAGATGAATCACCAATTGTCGTAAGACCGGATGTTGTTGAAGAAGTAGGGAATCCCGATGCGTCCATCCGAAAAGCTAAAATGCCCCCATCATCAAACGCTTTTTGTCCATCCGTTTGTGGGCTTATTTGTGCAAGCTGGGTAATCAACTCTGTATTAAAAGACATACCAATTAAGCGTGTAAAACAATAATTATCTAATTAGAATGAATAATGAAATAATTTTTCTAATAAAATAATGAGTGTGTGTAATCATAATGAAGAGACAATAGAAAATGGTAGCTTTTAAATTCTATCGAATCGTACTTTTTTATAAATACCCCCATATTCGGAAATTGCTATTAATGAAGCTAAAAAAACAGATTTAATACATTTTTTTCACGTTTTATTATTTCATTCAAAATAATAAGGATTTTATTGATATAGTAAAACTTAATACGAGCATACAAGGGGGTATTTTATGCCAAAAATTCAAATAAGAAATGACATATTGAATTTAGTCCAGCTTCAAGAAGAATTGGATGGGATTCTCTTCGATTATATTGATACTTCGCAAAAATGGGATTTGGCTTTTGAAGAGTTAAAACAGTTATTGGATGAATCGGTTACTTACTTCAAAAAATATGTGCAAAGAAAAGATGGAAGATTGCCGGAAAGCGATATGTATTGGTCTTTATTTATTGATATAGTAAGCAAAATTATATACTTCAAAACAATTGCATATATGAACCTTGTAAAGGAAATGACTGAGGAACAAAAAGAGCAAATAAAAAAATCTTTTCATGATGCAGCAAATTGTTTACCGGATGTTCAAGGACGCAATTTAGAATTTTTACAAGAGTTGAGCGAAACATATAATCAATTATTTCATGAAGAAGATGAATTTGAACGCTATTACCTTGATAAAAATAATGGTTTAAAAGACTGCATTCGTTTTTTCAATGAATTTTGCAATCAATATGGAAAGAATATCCTAAATTAATAAACATGGCTACCACTTGATGCTTTTTTTTGGAAAGTTAGGGAAACGGTAAAAATCGAACAACTTTACGTTGAAAACCAGGAAATAAGAAAAAGAGCTTGGGACAAAACCCTAGCTAATAAAAAATCGTCACTTATGATTTTTCATGAAGTGACGATTTTTTATGGAAAAC
>SMEK01000069.1_pt1 | contig 37756 bp, 40 predicted proteins | sample 2456371 | NCBI WGS metagenome assembly SMEK01 (sample SAMN10132590, study PRJNA489261) | soil metagenome | isolation source: day1 antibiotic-loamy sand soil ammended with composted manure from dairy... | place: USA | collected 2015-04-01
AAACTAGCGGTATAAGTAACAATAAAAGCCATGTGGTCTCATGCACACTGAGGGAGGCAATGAGCACCGACAAGGCATAGTAAATCCACTTATGTTGAAATATCAAATAACTCCTTCACCTTCTCTTCATATAAGGATAATTCTTCTTTATCGGCGCCACTTTGTCGTAACTTCTCCAACAAATCTAAAACTATTTGATATTTCTCGTCTTTTAAAAAGTCAATTTTTGATTTATTAAACGGCACATGAACAACATTTACTCCGGCTTTATTTAATATTTCGATAGCATATGGATCATTTTTATAATCACTAGCATAGTAAACATTTTTAATGCCAGATTGGATGATTGCTTTAGTGCATTGCAAACAAGGAAAATGAGTGATATATATATCTGCTCCATTTGTTGAAATACCGTATTTTGCACATTGTAATAGAGCGTTAATTTCTGCATGGATTGCGCGCACACAATGGTTATCTCTTATATAACAACCTTCATCAATACAATGTTCATCACCTGATATGGAGCCGTTGTAACCTCCCGCAATGATTCGTTTATCCCGCACAATCGTAGCACCAACGCTCAAACGTGGACATGTGCTTCGTAAAGCCAATAAATGACTTTGAGCCATAAAATACTGATCCCAAGTAATGCGCTCCATATGATTACCTCCAAATGATTTCTATTTACTAGTATAGAAGAAAATAATTAAATATTAGTTATATCGTGATAAAATCCTTCAATTTTTCAAAGGTTTTTTCACCGATGCCAGAAACACTTTTTAAATCCTCGATTTTTTTAAACGGTCCATGTTCTTCACGATACTGGATGATTGCCTGAGCTTTTGAAGGACCGATTCCTGGCAAAGTTATTAATTTGGACTCATCGGCGGTGTTAATGTTTACTAACGACTCTTTCTTGCTTGATGAATGGCTTTGTTGAAGAGCTTGTCCTAACGGTTGGTATTCTTCATCCCGAAGAAGTTCACCTATTTTTGGTATATAAATAACCATCTCATCTTGCAATTTTTGTGCATGATTAATATAGTTTGAATCAGCTTCTTCTGCATAACCGCCCGCTAATTGAATGGCATCGATAATTCGATCTTCTGTTGTTAATTCATATACGCCGGGAAATTTTACAGCCCCTTTTACATCAACAATGACTTTTGTAGAAGTGGATTCTTCCGATTGAAGGGTTTCCATATCATCGAAAATTTGTGGTTGAGGAATGGTTGAAACGAGTTCAGCGTCATCCGAACTGTCTTGCTGAAGTAAATAGATAGCAATGAATAGGCAAAGGATTCCGGGTGCTACAAGCATTTTTCCATACTTCTTTAAGAAATCGTGGAAAATCATAGAGCACCCCTTCTAGAAGGTAAATCATATGGAGTCACCTTTATGATACTCGATTTACCTTCTAAAGAAAAGATGTCATTTCACTGCACGAATAAAAATACGTTCACTCGTGTTGGTAGGTGATTGGTCTTCCCAATCTGCAGTTATAAATATTTGTGAAAAACCAACTTCCTTTAACCAATTTTCATAAGTTTCAATTGAAAAGGTTCTCTGATAATGTTGTTCATCAAAACGCTCATAAAGATTCGTTAAATCTTCCATTACAAAAAATGTGATGTCATGAACAACAGAATGCTCTTCTTCCCCTTTTTCTGTATACCAGATATAGAAAATATCGCCGTCATCATACGTAAAAGGGCTTTGTAAAAAGATTTCATCCATTTTATAAACGGAATGGACATCAAAAAATAGTTGACCTCCCACACGTAAAGTTGAATATACTCTTTTGAACGTTTCTTTCACTTGTTTTTCACTTTGTAAGTAATTGATTGAATCAATGGGAATGACAACAACATCTATATTTGAAAAGCCCTCTAAATCATCCATTGACATATGGTAAAACGGTATCGTCAAATCCTCTTTTTGGGACCGTTCTTGAGCAATTGTAAGCATCGATTCAGATAAATCAATGCCACTAACTTGATAACCCGCTTTACTAAAAAGTATCGATAATGTACCAGTCCCGCATCCGACATCTAATAATGTGGGATAATTGGAACTTGGTGCTAAGGCAGTAACCCACTTAACATACTGATCATATGGGATGTCTTCCATGAGAACATCGTACACTTCGGCAAAACGTTCGTAACTATTCACTGACACTCGGCACTTCGATTTGTGGTGCATCTCCCCATAATCGTTCTAAATTATAGAATTGTCGTTCTTCCTTATTGAATACATGAACGACCATATCACCTAAATCGATTAAAATCCAACGAGCAGAATCGTATCCTTCAATTCTTCTAACATCAAAACCATTTTCTTCCGCTTTTTCTTTCACTTCTCTCGCAATCGCTTGAATTTGACGATCTGAATTTCCATGACAAATAATAAAATAATCTGCCAGTAATGAAATGTTTTTCATATTTAAAATGACGATATCTTCTGCACGCTTATCGTCTAATGCTTTATAAACTACTTGCAACAAATCTACCATTGAGTCACAATTCCTCTCCTTTTTGTATTTACTATCTATTTTTTCGAATTGTCAAAAAAGCTAAACAAATTATTTATAATAATCGTTATAACATTCGATGGAATCAGGGAAAATCGGCTGCTTTGTATGAACTAAAAAGGCAATGGAATGACGAATACATGCACACATCGCTTGATTTAAATCTTGTTGTGCTTTATTTCTTAACTTTTCTACTCCATCAAATGATCGATTCGGTTCAATCATATCGGCAATATAAATAATTTTCTCCAATTTCGACATGCCTGCTCTACCTGTCGTATGGAAACGAATGGCATTTAAAATATCTTCATTGGATATATGAAATTCATGTTCGGCAATCCAAGCACCTACAGGACCATGTAAAATTTCTGGCCCCCAATCCAACAATCTTGTATCCAGACCGTGTTCCTTTACGATATTTTTCATCCAATCTTCATCCGCATATTTCGCAACATCATGCAAAATGGCAGCTGTTTCTGCTGCTTTCACATCTGCTCCATATAGTTCAGCTAATTGAATTGCCGTCTCCATTACTCCTATTGTATGAATGTAGCGCTTTTCTGGCATTCGAGATTTAATTCGATTTAATAATTCACTTCGCTCCATAAAGACCTTCCTTTCGAATATAAGCTTCCACTTCTGGTGGTAATAGAAATCTTAATGTTCCACCTGTGGCAAACCGTTCGCGTATTATTGTGGAAGATAAAGCTATTTCAGGAGCTTCTACCATAATAATGTTATAAGGTGTCTCCGACTTGGCACCAGGGCGCTTAATACCAACAAATTGAACAATTTTAACAAGTTCATCGATATGATGCCAAGTGTGGAGGGTATCAATCATATCTCCACCAATAATAAAATAAAACTCTACATCCGGCTCTCTTTCTCTTAATGCCACCATCGTGTCATAAGTATAAGAAACTCCACCACGTTCTAGTTCAATTGTTTCCACCGTAAATTCTTTATAAGGTTTTATTAGTAATTGCACCATTTGCAGACGATTTTCATTTGTTGATTCGTCTTCCTTTTTTTTATGTGGAGCAATTGCGTTTGGCATAAAGCGGACTTCATCAAGTTGTAAGGCATGATACACTTCATTTGCCATGATTAAATGTCCGATATGTGGAGGATTAAAAGTCCCTCCTAATATGCCGACTTTTTTCATTAAAGAACACCTGACTTTAAAATTTATTTAGGTAATTCAATTCTTTTATTTTTCTTTGAAGGTTTATATAACACAACTGTAAGGCCAATTAATTGTACAAGTTCAGAATTTGTTCCCGAAGCCAATGCTTCTGCTACATCGTGTTTATCTTCTTCACAATTATCTAGAATGCGAACTTTAATAAGCTCTCTAGCTTCAAGAGCATCTTCTATTTGGCGAAGCATTTGTTCATTCACTCCGCCCTTCCCTACTTGAAATATCGGATTTAAATGATGGGCTTCTGCCCGCAAAAATCTTTTTTGTTTACCTGTAAGCATAGGTTCCTCCTAGTAATCTATTTTAATTGCTCTATTAATTTCTCCATCATTTTTTCGGTGTTTGGATATTGACCTAGCCAATGGTTAAATGCGATTGCTCCCTGATGAATAAACATTCCTAGCCCAGTTACAATCTTTGCTTGTCGTTTTTCAGCTTCTAACAGGAAAGGAGTCATTAACGGATTATACACGATATCGGCAACAATTGTTCCCTCCTGTAATTGATCCAATGAAATTGGGAGCTTGTTTTCTCCAGTTGAAAGCCCTAGAGAAGTTGCTTGAATAATAATACCATATTGATCTAATTGTTTTTCTGCTTGTTCAAGAGAAAGAGCAATCCCTTCACCGAGTTCTTGGATGATTGCTTCTGCTTTTGAAACAGTGCGATTGGCAATATGGATTTGTTCATAACCATATTGCTGCAACGCAAAAGCAATTCCCCTGCTTGCTCCTCCAGCTCCAATCAGAAGCACTTTCTTCTCTTTGTTCTTTCCGACCGCCTCTTCTAAAGCATGTACAAAACCAGCACCATCCGTATTATAACCTTTTAATGAGCCATCATTTTGTCTAACAATTGTGTTGACTGCCCCCATCTTTTGAGCAATCGGATCGATGTCATCTAATAAAGGTATAATGGATTCCTTATGGGGAATTGTCACGTTCCATCCACTAGCACCTAGCAATTTTAAAGCAGCAACGGCTTCCTCCAATTGTTCGCTTTTCACGTGGATTGGAATGTAAGTCGCATCAATTCCCATTTCATGGAACCACGTATTATGCATGAACGGCGATTTTGAATGAGCAATCGGATCACCAATAACAGCAAACCATTTCTTCATTACCTAACCCTCTTCCAATACTTAAATTAAAGAAGGACGTATAAATACTTCTACACCTTTAGGCGCATGACAAGCAACGACAACATTTGGTTGTTGCACTGTAATCCACCCTAGCCCGGAAATGACGATATCTGTTTTACCTTCTTTTATCGAAAACTCGTGACGAACCATTGGAGGTAATTGGTTGATATACTCTTCCGAAGGCGGAGATAATAACTTGCCTCGGTGTTCATCATATAATGCGTCGGCTTTTTCCAATTTCGTACGATGGATTGGAAGTTCGTTTGATACATACACAGTAAACGAGTTGCGATTACCTTTAATAAAATCAAATCGAGCTAGTCCACCGATAAACAATGTCTGTTCAGCATTTAATTGATACACTTTTGGCTTAATTTCTTTTTTCGGTGTAATATACTTTAACTCACTTTCATGAATATGATGAGCCATTTGGTGATGATTGATAATACCGGGCGTATCGTAAATTGCTTTTCCATCTTCCATTGGAATTTCAATCATATCTAGAGTTGTTCCAGGGAAATGAGATGTTGTAATTAAATTCCCTTCTCCAGTAGCGCGTTTGATAATGCGATTAATAAATGTAGACTTTCCTACATTGGTACAACCGACTACGAATACATCTTTTCCTTCACGATATTGATCGATTGTTTCAATGACTTCATCCATTCCGTGTCCTTTATGGGCACTTACTAGTTTTACCTCGACAGGATGTAATCCAAATTCTCGTGAAGCTCTCTTTAGCCAACGCACCACTTTTTCTCGTTTCACAGATTTCGGTAACAAATCCGATTTATTTGCTACTAGTAATACCGGATTATTTCCAACAAATCGATGAATTCCTGGTATGAAGCTTCCATTAAAATCAAAGATATCTACAATTTTCACAATCAGTCCATCATGATTACCTAAGCCATTTAATATTCTCAAAAAGTCATCATCAGTTAATCGTACCGGTTGAATCTCGTTATAGTTTTTTAATCGAAAACATCTTTGGCAAATTACTGTTTCTTTTTCTAACGTTTTTGGCGGCGCATAGCCTGTTTCTTCTGGATTTTCAGTTTGAATTTTTACACCGCAGCCAATACAAGTTGGCATTTCTGTCATTATTGTTCCTCCCACATCGTAATTCCTTTTCTTTTTAATACTTTAAATAAGCGTCGTTCAACAAAACGGTTAAAGCGCGTAACAAAGCCATCCGACTCCGCTACAGGTCGAACTAAAAAAGTATAAAGTTGCAATCGTTTTGCACCTAAAATATCCGTAAGCAACTGATCGCCTACCATTGCCACTTCATTTCTATTTAATTGCAATTTATGAAGAGCAGCTTTATAAGCTTGTCCAAGCGGTTTTTTTGCACGATAAATATACGGTATTTTCAATGGTTCTGCAAACCGTTTTACTCTTTCTTCGTTGTTATTGGAAGCAATGATGATTTGGATGCCTGCTTCTTGCATCAATCTCATCCATTCAGCAATTTCTTTCGTCGCTTCCTTTCGATTCCATTCGATTAATGTATTATCCAAATCGGTTATTATACCTCGAATTCCAAGTGATTTTAATTTTTCTGGAGTAATTTCAAACACTGATGCAACAAATTCATTTGGTAAAAATAACTTATACAAAACCTTTTCCCCTCTTACAAAAATTTATTTCCCATTATAGCATAACCTTCAATTTGAAACCTATGTAGCACGAACATAACGATGGAACTCAATGCTCCTCACATAATACTACAACAATTGAAACATTTACTAAACTATCAAATGTTAAACAGTTCTTTCAAGCCTTTTCTTATGAATTTTACTTTTTTCTACAGAATAAGCGTCGTTACGCATTTTTTCATACTTCAATTCATATAATGTCGAAAAAAGCGGAAAGGATGACCTCCTTGAGCGGAATATTGGCATCACTGATTCAGCTTTGGTTAGATATTCCCGCATTTCTAGGATACCTTAAAGGTCAGGCATTTCATAAACCATTCACATCAGAAGAAGAAGCAAAAGCAATTGAACGATTTTTAGCGGGCGATGAGCAAGCGCGACTTGATTTAATTGAACGGAATATGCGGCTTGTTGCCCATGTGGTGAAAAAGTTCCATCCCCCACACGAACAATTGGACGATTATATTTCAATTGGAACGATCGGGTTAATGAAAGCTGTGAGCAGTTTTACACCAGATAAAAAAACTCGCCTCGCAACATATGCAGCCCGTTGCATTGAAAATGAAATACTCATGCACCTTCGAGCACAAAAAAAGGTCCAAAAAGACGTATCCTTATTCGAACCCATTGGAGTGGATAAAGAGGGACAATCTTTGCAAATACGAGACATCTTACAACTAGATGAAAAACCTGCAATTGAAAAAATCGAACAAAAAGAAAGTTTCGAACAATTGTATACGTATCTCAATACATTGGATCCGAGAGAATTGGAAATTATTATTTACCGTTACGGATTAAATAATGAAGAACCTTTAACTCAAAAAGAAATTGCAAAAAAATTAAACATATCCCGAAGTTATGTATCTCGAATTGAAAAAAGAGCTCTTGTGAAATTGTACCAACAATTTAAACATAATCAAAATGAAAGAGAAAGAGAACGGGAAAAAAAGTAAAACAATGAGCCAGCTCAAATGTTGAGCCGGCTCAATTCTTATATAAATAGAAAAAGCTCATTTAAATATTAATTTAAACGAGCTAATTGTTTTTTATTTTGATTTTACAGAACCGTCATTTGCACCGTACCAAGCAATCAATCCAACAAGTGCAGTAATTGTTACAGAAACTAACATTAATGTTAAAATCATACCTTTACCTCCTCCAAAAATGCATAACGAGCTTACATATATATTACTTTTTACCAAATGATGCAGTCAAGACCTTCTAGAATCCTTATAATTTCTCTATCGTTTTCAGAACAATTGCAGTTGAATGTTTCGCCGCCAATGGTAAAAACTCATCAAATGAAATGTCGGATTCTTTCCCTGCAATATCTGATAAGGCGCGAATGACTACAAATGGCGTTTGAAATTGATAACATACTTGGGCAACCGCAGCAGCTTCCATTTCACATGCTTTCATTTGCGGAAAATGTTTTCGAACCGCTTCAACTCGTTCAGGGTCATACATAAATGAATCACCGGAACAAATGAGCCCTACTCCATATTGATGTTCCCCTACTTCTTTTACCGACTCAACAGCCAGTTTCATTAACTTTTCATCTGCTTTGTAAGCAGGTGGCATTTGCGGTACTTGCCCCATTTCATATTTAAAAACAGTACAATCCACATCATGGTGTCTAACTTCATCTGATATTACAACGGAACCTACTTCTAAATCAGGGTCATAGCCGCCAGCAGAACCTGTATTGATAACAACATCTGGTTGAAAATGATGAAGTAAAATCGTTGTGGACATGGCAGCATTCACTTTTCCAATTCCGCTTTTCAATAAAACGACATCTTTTCCTTTATATGTACCAGTAGTATATTCACAATTTGCAATGGTCGTAACGGTTTTATTTTCTAATGCTTTTCGCAATAATTCAACCTCTTCTTCCATTGCACCGATAACTGCAATTTTCATATTTTAATTCCTCCTTGAAATCCACATCTATTCCAACTTAACGGAAATATCCATTGTGGTCAATTCATTACTTCATACGTGCCATCAATTTTTTTTAGTATTTCTACTTTAATTGGAATCCATCCTGCATTTTCAATCCATTTTATGTGAACTCGATATTTTTCTGTTTGATCTTTTGATGATACAACGGCAACTGCCCCTTTTCCTGTGCCATCATTTCTTACAGACCAATAAATAATATTATCTTCTTGTAATTCCACAGCATTTCGAATCGTCAATAATTTTTCTTCATAATCTACATGGCCCTCTTCAAAAGCAGAAACGTGCTCACCAGTTTGTCTCGTAGGCGTCACTTGCCAGTTGTTATTAACAATGACTTTTTCCACATTGGCATCTGAGGAAGTAGACACGATAATTTCATCATTGTTTTCATCATGAATGGACGAATTGTCTTCTTGCAGATTATTTGGCTCTTCATTTTTATTTGAAGCGTCTAAAGATTCTTCTTCATCCTTTTTACTATCCTGCTCCTCCAATTCTTCACTATCTTCATGTTCTTTTAATTCTTCCACTTTCGTATCTTCTCTAGCCACTTCATCTTCTTCATCATCTTTTACGATGAAATAAATATTAATCACAATTAACGTAAATACAATGGCTATCAATACATTGAGTATACGATTCATTTTTCGTTTATTATCTGAATAACGTTTCATTCTACGGCTATTTAATTCTTGTTTTTCCTTCGCCATATGATTCCTCCTTATATTTCTTTTTCCATATTACCAAGAAATTGAGATAAACAAATACTTCAACTAAATTTTTAATATTGTTGTCATATGAATATTACAAATGAAAAAGTCGACAAATTTTTATAAAATTTGTCGACTTTATTATCCATTAGTCGTTTGAAGAACGAATTGCTACGATTTTAACTTCCATTTCGCCGCCAGGAGTTGTTAATTTCACTACATCTCCAACTTTATGACCTAATAATGCTTTCGCGATTGGAGAATCGTTCGAAATTTTTCCTTCAAAAGGATCTGCTTCTGCAGAACCAACGATTACATACTCTTCTTCTTCGCCATCCGGCAATTCAATAAATGTTACCGCTTTACCAAGGGTAACGATATCTGCATCTTCTTCGCTTTCTTCAATAATCACTGCGTTACGCAACATATTTTCAATTGCAGAAATACGCCCTTCTACAAATGCTTGTTCTTCTTTTGCAGAATCATACTCGGAGTTTTCAGATAAATCTCCAAAACCACGAGCAACTTTAATGCGTTCTACAACTTCTTTTCTTTTTTCTGTTTTCAAATATTCAAGTTCTTTTTCTAATTTTTCTTTACCCGCTAAAGTCATTGGGTATTGTTTTTCGTTTGACAAGACACTCACTCCTTAAGAAACATCACTTTTTTCATCCAATCACATTACCATATTTTGTAATGCAATCGTTTTCTTTTTCTGAAGAAAAATTTCTTATATATGATAAAACCCGGTTATTAGAAAAGCATATGTTGCCTTTGGACAATTTAGAAGAATCCAACGGACGCTTTCTAATAACCGAATTTTATTTCAACAATATATCAAATTGTCATTTAATAGTGAATAATGTAAAAATCATGCAAAAGAATCAATACCATACTCATCATATTATACTATGAGTTTTGTTTCAAGAGCAGTTCTTATTTATTTTTTCTTCTCATCATATTGTATCGGTGAAGTGGTTTTTCGACTTTAAATTTCACGATTTGAAGTGGGTGGTTCGCCACCTCAATCGGTTCATTCTCTTCATTCCACATTTGACCGACTGTCATAGTAAATGTATCGATTTCTGGACCGAAGAATTCTACCGTATCTCCTGTTTTGAAGTAATTGCGCTGTTGCAATGTAACCATTTGTGTTTCCTCATCATAATCAAAAACAAATCCAGCAAAATCCCATTCCGGCTTCTTCGCATGGAAACCAAACATTTGTTGTTTATAGCTAGGTTCGCCTTCAAAGAATGCTGAAGCTGTGGCACGATTTGCACAACGATCTAATTCTTCCAACCATTCTCTTTTAATTTTGAAATTTTCCGGATCCGCACAATAGCTATCGATCACTTTGCGATAAACTGAAATTACCGTAGCAACGTAATGAATGGATTTCATGCGCCCTTCTACTTTTAATGAATCAATTCCTAATTCTATCATATGAGGAATGGATTCAATTAATTTTAAATCTTTCGGGCTCATTGCAAAAGGTGCGTCTCCTTCATTAAATAAAGGTTTTTCTTCCCCATTTACATTTTCATATAAGTCATAATCCCAACGGCAGCTTTGACAACAACCGCCACGGTTTGAGTCACGAGCTGTCATGTGATTTGATAACACACAACGCCCAGAATATGCAATACACATAGCACCGTGAACGAATGTTTCAATCTCAATATCCACTTTTTCTTTGATTAGACGAATCTCTTCCGCACCTACTTCACGGGCTAAAACAACCCGATCCAAACCTTCAGATTTCCAGTATTTTACCGCTTTCCAGTTCGATAAAGATTGCTGAGTTGAAAGATGGATTTCCAACTCTGGCGCTACTCTTTTACATGTTTCAATAATTAATGGATCTGCTACAATGATTCCTTTTACACCTACGTCAGCAATTGCACGCAAATATTCTTCTAGGCCTGCCATATTTTCATTGTGGGCAAAAATATTTGTCGTTACATAAATTACTGCACCATATTTTTTTGCAAATTCAACACCTTCACGCATTTCTTCAATGGTGAAATTATCTGCATTGGAACGCAATCCAAATTCTTGACCACCGATAAATACTGCATCAGCACCGTAATGTACAGCTACTTTTAATTTTTCTAAACTACCCGCAGGAGCAAGTAATTCCGGCTTTTTCGTAATAATGCGTTTGCCATTTATTGTTTCACGAATGCTTTCATTTTCAATTAATTGTAACAATGGAGATCCCCCTTTCTTAATAAACTGTTTCCTTATAAATAAATCCAGTATCTAATGGACGTAATGGCGGTTGAATTGCTTTAATTTTTTCGAATAATTCATCTTTTATTTCATCATAAGTATCTTCCCCTTCATCGAAATAAGCATCAATTGCTTGTCGATAAAGGCTTGTTACTGTCGTAATATATTCTTCAGTTTGCAAAATTCCATCAATCTTCAACGAATCGATTCCCGCTTCGAAAAACTCTGTTAATTCATCAATTAAACAAATATCATTTGGTGAGAAAATATGCGTTCCATTCAAGTCTTCATATATCGGATATTTGTTGTTACGTTCTTTATCGTGTAAGAACATGTTTTTATTTTCTTTTCGATTTTCAATTTCCATTACTTCTCCTCGGTAAAGGAAATAGTTTCCTAATAATTTCCGTTTTGATTGGAACATGCAAGTCATCCCATGTACTTGTACTTCAATTTCGTATTTGGAGTTTTCTTTTATTTCTAAAATCTCATCAAGGGATAACTCACGGGCTAATACTGCACGCTTCGCTCCTCGTTCTCCCCAATAATTTACTTGGAACCAGTTTGTTGCTGTTGTTTCTGGATTCCAATGTAGAGGAATTGTAATACCAAATTCCCGAACTGACATGAGAACTGCAGGGTCACCGAATAAAATCGCATCAGGTCCAATTTGTTGTAATTGTTTTAAATATTCATCCAACGCATCAATGCGATCATTATGGAATAAAGCATTGCAAGAAACATAAACTTTCTTACCTGCTTCGTGGATGATTTGCGTGGCTTCTTTTACTTCGTCAATGGAAAATTCTCCGGCAAGTCTCAATCCAAATTTTTGTTCACCGATAACAAATGCATCGGCACCAGCCTCGATTAATTCTTTAATATGGGGTATTGATTTAGGCGTCACGAGTAATTCTGGTTTTTTCAAATGTCTTCACCTCTTTAAACAAATTAGTAAACCATCGCCAACGGGGACAAAGGTCGTAGAATAATCTGAATGGTTTTTAATCCACTCGGTAAACTCTTTTAAATTGCGAATCATCGAGCGTTTTCGTTTTGGTACTTCTTCCAATGGAATGTCCGATAATCCGTGCATGTAAATATTGTCAATATAAATGACTCCACCTGACGGAACTAGGGGAGAATATTTTTCAAAAAAGCGCATATTTTGCCCTTTCGCTGCATCAATAAAAACAGCATCAAAAGTAGATTGAAACTTCGTTACATCTACTTCTAACGCATCTCCTTCAATCACCGTAATTCGGTTTCCAACGTGACTTTCCTCAATAAACTGCTTAGCAAGTTGGACGCGTTGTTCATCTCTTTCGATTGTAACGATACGGCAATAAGGCACCGCTTCAGCAATGCGAATAGCCGAATAGCCAATTGCTGTACCAATTTCTAAAACTGTCTTCGGTCGTTGAATACGCAGTATTTGAGTTAAAACTTCGATTGCCGAAGCTTTCATAATCGGAACATGGTGATTTTGTGCATATTGTTCCATTTTTTGCAGCAATTCATTCCGAGGATGAATGAAGGACTCTATGAACTGATCTGAAAACTCCATGTTTTCTCTCCTTCAGATTATATATAAAAAGAAAAAAACCAAACGAGTTGGCTTTAATCAACTACACTATGGAAAAATCACATCTAATCATAACATGAAAATCAATGGAAAGCGAACATTCTTTACTATTTTCATATTGAAAAGTTTAGAATTCAGACTATTGACCGAATGATTACCAATATCGGAATTGAATGAATAAAAAATAGCAGTTAACCAACATGGTTAATTCTGCTATTTTTGCATTTTATTTATTATTCAAATAAAGACTTTTGTTTTGTAGATGTTCATCGTATGATTTCGCGAAATGATTGTTCCCTTCTTTATCCGCTAAGAAATAGAGATAATCAGTATCTGTAGGATTTAAAGCAGCTTCAATTGAAACGACACCAGCATTAGCAATTGGACCTGGTGGTAATCCTGGGTTCACATAAGTATTGTATGGACTTTGAACTTCTAAATCTTCATATAATACTCTTTCTTTATGTCCGCCTAATGCATATAATACAGTTGGGTCCGTTTGAAGAGGCATGCCGATTTCTAATCGGTTATAAAATACGCTTGCAATCGTCTCGCGATCCGTCTTTTCAGTGGCTTCCTCTTCCAATAATGAAGCAAATGTTAATAGCTCATGAACTGTCATCTCTTTTTCTGCAATTAAAGATTGATACTCATTGATGACATCGTTTGTTTTTTCAATCATCGGAATAACGATATCATCTAAAGTAACATCTTCTTCATAGAATGCGTAAGTCGCAGGAAACAAATATCCTTCTAACGGGTAACGGATGTTGGAATCCAATACCTCTTCCGTAATAAGTTCAGGATAAGAAGCCATCATGCTATTAATGAATTCTTCGCTGTTTACCTTCTCCATAAACTGTTCTTTTGTGTATTTCGTCTTTTTTTCAATAATGTTAGCAATCTGCTCTAATGTTAATCCTTCTGGAATCGTTATCGCTAGTACAGGTTCTCTATATACTTTTCCTGTTTTCAAGCTTTCTAAAATTTCATCTAAAGTCATGCTTGGCGACATCGTATAATTGCCGGCTTGGAAATTCGACTGATTATTAAATTTTGCGTAATATTTAAAGATTGTCGCATTTTTTATAATACCATGTTCTTCTAATATTTTTGAAATGGTAGATAACCCAGAGCCCATAGGAATTTCTACTTGAATTTGTTTTTCCGATTGTGGATCAACAGGCTGTAATGCACTTTTTACAAATAACGTGCCAGATAACCCAACAACTACAATTAACGTCAAAATAAACAGCGTTACTGTTGTTACAATTCGACGGACTACTTTTCCTTCTTGTTTACGCAATTTTACTTTATCCATTATTTCATTTTTCCTTTGTTGTTCTTGCTCCACTGGTTTCCCCCCTTGCAACTCTTAACATATCATATAAAATTATGAAAGAATTAACAATATTGAAATGCGCTTTCGGTTGACTCTTTCGTTTTGTATATGTATTTGTACGTTTTTTCACAAGAAAAAGTTCTATCAATCTTATCATTTCTGATAAATACGAATTTTCAAACAACAATTTATAACAATGATGATTTAATAAATTGTCAATACAACTGTTTTTATTATGTTTCCCTGCGGTATGAAAAAATCAAACCGCAGGAATTCTTCAGCCTAAAAGGATTGATTAGAGTTATTGATTCAAAAACTCAACTGTTTCTTCAATTTTTTTCCATTCCTCATCTGACTCTACTGGGAAAATTTCTTGTATTTCACCATCTTCCGAATCGACGTAGCTTGCAACATAAAGGTTTTCAATTGGTTCCGTTTCATCGGTTGTATACACGACATATTTTTTTCCGAATTCATCTAATGTAAATCGATAAATGACTTTGCATTCTATTTCATTTCCTTCTTCATCCGTTGCAATAAATGCGTCTCTTTCTTCTTCAGAAAATGTATCAACTAGTGTATTGTATACTTCTTCAACCATGTCCCACTCTTCTTCTGTTTCCAATTCCTGAAAATTCGTCATTTCTAAATTTTCATCAAGTTCATATCGTACTGCTGAAATTTCTTCGCTTTCATTACCATCTTCATCGATTATCGTATAAATGCAATAAGAATGGTCGTCTGTATCAAAGGTAAATAATACTTTGCATTTCATCTCTACACCATCTTCTGTTGTTAAATAAAAATATTGTTGATCCATGTTTTCCTCCTAATATTTATAACCTTTTCAAGTTTAGTGTGGAACGTTCCATGAAAAATAATCGATATTATTAACAAGTAAATCAATCATAAGCATGAAAAAAGTAGGCAAAATTTTGCCTACTTTATATGATTATTCTTCATCGTCTTCTAGTTCAAATTCTTCTTCCAAAGAATTTAATACTTCTTCAATCATATCCCATTCTTCTTCCGTTTCAATCGGCTGAAGTTCTCCATCTTCTCCATTTTCAGCAGGAGTAAATGAAGAAGCGAAAATTTCGATTTGACCATCTTCATCTTCTTCCGCACCGACGATTGTATATAATACATAGGACTTTCCGAATTTCTCAGAATCAAAAGTGTGTATTACTTCGCATAATTGCTCATTTCCGTCTTCATCAATTACAGTAATATGTCTTTCTTCATAATCATGTTCATGTACCATGTTGGTCACCTCTTTTTAAGAATATAAACAAAATATATAATCATCCCTCGACATAATTGTCTTTAGGAAAGTATAAAACATGATGAAATCACTTTATTCACCCAACATGGGATCTTATTTAAATGATTTACTATCCAAATATCCTTGTAAAATCATGACCGCTGCCATTTTATCGATTACTTTTTTTCTCTTTTTTCGACTGACATCGGCTTCAATGAGCATTCGTTCAGCAGCCATTGTTGTTAAACGTTCATCCCAAAGCGTTACTGGCAAATTGAACGCATTTTCTAAAAGCTTCTTATAGTTCTCGGAAGCTTCTCCTCGTGGACCAACAGTGTTGTTCATATTTTTAGGATATCCGACAACAAATTCGGTAACCCCGTACTCTTTTACAAGCTCTTTAATTCGCTCAATCCCAAATTCGCCAGTTTCTTCGTCTATATGAATCGTCTCAATTCCTTGAGCTGTTAAACCCAATGGATCGCTGATTGCAATGCCAACTGTCTTCGTACCGACATCTAATCCCATTACTCTCATTGATTATTCCTCATTTGTTATTTCTAATATAGAATTTCACAAGCTCTTCTAAAATTTCATCACGTTCAAGTTTACGAATTAAATTTCGTGCATCTTGATGGCGAGGAATATATGCCGGATCACCAGATAACAAGTACCCTACGATTTGATTTGTCGGGTTATACCCTTTCTCCTCAAGTGCAGAGTACACTTTTAGCATTACTTGCTTGACTTCATCTTCCATTGATTCTTCTGGAAAGCTAAATTTCATTGTTTGATCAAACGAACTCAAGACCAGCACCTCGCTTTCGGAAATAAGGAGTTGGAAATTCTAGCTCCATTTTCTATATTATAACTGATTCAATTAGTCAGTGAAATAGATTTCTTTTTAATTATTATATAGATTTAACGTAATCATACACAGATTGAAGGGCTTCATCAAGTTTTGAAACTTCTTTCGCACCAGCCATTGCCATGTCAGGACGACCGCCACCTTTTCCTCCGCATTTCTCAGCTACTGTTTTGACGATGTTACCTGCATGATATTCTTTACCAGCAATATCTTTTGTTACACCTGCACAAAGCATGACTTTATCTCCGTCAACAGCTCCAAGAACAATAACTGCTTTTTCAAGCTTCACTTTTAAATCATCCATCATTTGACGAAGTTGATTATTATCTTTTGCCTCTACTCGTGTAGATAAAACAGTTATATCGCCGATTTTTTGTGCTGAATCAAGAACGTTTGCTGCTTCAAGGTTTGCCAATTTTTGTGATAATGATTCATTTTCTCGTTGTAATTCTTTATATTCACTTTGTAAGCCTTGAATTCTCATTACTAAGTCTTTTGGATTTGCTTTAAATTGTGCAGCTGCTTCTTGCAAGATTTTTTCTTCTTCTTTTACTGCAAGATATGCCCCCTTACCAGTAACAGCTTCAATACGTCTTACCCCGGCACCAATTCCACCTTCTGAAACGATTTTGAACAATCCAATTTCAGATGTGCGGTTTACGTGTAAACCACCGCAAAGCTCAATTGAATAATCGCTTACTTGTACAACGCGAACGATATCTCCATATTTTTCGCCGAAGAGGGCCATAGCACCAAGAGCTTTTGCTTCGTCAATCGGCATTTCTTCAATAACTACTTCAATGTCGTCCCAAATTTTTTCATTGATGATTTGTTCAATTTTTTCTAACTCTTCTTTTGTTGCTTGTCCGAAGTGTGTAAAGTCAAAGCGTAAACGATCTGGACCTACATATGAACCAGCTTGATTTACATGTTCACCTAATACATCTTTTAAAGCACGGTGTAATAAGTGAGTTGCCGTATGGTTTTTCACAATCAGTTTTCTTTCTTCTGCATTCACTTGCGCCTTTACATGATCGTTAAGATGCATTTCACCTGATTCAACAATTACTGTATGAAGATGCTGCCCGTTCGGTGCAAGTTGAACATCTTTTACAACAGCTTTGAATGTATCGCTCTCAAGAGTACCTTTATCAGCGATTTGACCACCCATTTCAGCATAGAATGGTGTTTCCGCTAAAATGACTAATACCTCTTCTCCTTCAGAAGCTACATTTACTTCCTGACCGTTTCCTACCATAGCAACGATGGTTGAGTCACATTCTGCCACTTCATATCCAACGAATACGGAAGGTTGTTTTAAGTTCGTTAATACTTCATTTTGCACTTGCATAGAATCAACATCAACACGTGCACTTCTTGCTCGTTCACGCTGTTTTTCCATCTCCGCTTCAAAACCTTCGTAATCGATTGTCATTCCTTGTTCTTCAGCATATTCCTCTGTTAATTCAATTGGGAATCCATACGTATCATATAAGCGGAACGCGTCTTCACCTGGTATTTCATTACGCCCTAATTTCTTTTCACGTTCAATTACTTCATTTAAAATTTCAAGGCCACCATCTAATGTTTCTAGGAAACGAATCTCTTCATTTTTCACAACTCGTTGAATAAATTCACTTTTCTCACTTACTTCTGGATAGAAGTCTTTCATAATTTCTCCAACAGTTGGAACGAGTTCAAACATAAATGGCTTTTCAATACCGATTTGTTTTGCATATCTTACAGCACGACGTAATAAACGGCGAATTACGTAACCGCGTCCTTCATTTGATGGAAGCGCTCCATCACCGATGGCAAATGCGACTGTTCGAATATGGTCCGCAATTACTTTAAACGGTGTGTTGATATCTTCTTTATTGTTGAAAATTTCTTTCAAATCAATTTCACCAGGTCGTTTGTAACGACGGTTTGCAAACTCTTCAATTTTTTCAATGATTGGCATAAATAAATCTGTATCAAAGTTTGTCGGAACGTTTTGTACGACAGAAGTAATCCGTTCAAGGCCCATACCCGTATCGATGTTTTGTTTAGGTAGCGGCGTATATGTGCCATCTGGATTGTGATTAAATTGAGAGAACACTAAGTTCCAAACTTCTAAGTAACGTTCATTTTCGCCACCTGGGAATAATTCTGGATCGTTTGGATCATCGCCATATTCTGGACCGCGATCATAGAAAATCTCTGAATTTGGACCAGATGGACCTTCCCCGATATCCCAGAAGTTTCCTTCAATGCGAACGATACGTTCTTCTGGTAAGCCAATTTCATTTTTCCAAATGTTATAAGCTTCTTCATCTTCTGGATGGATTGTTACTGAAAGCAGTTCTGGGTCAAATCCCATCCATTTTGGATCTGTTAAAAACTCCCAAGCATAATGAATTGCTTCTCGCTTAAAGTAGTCACCAATAGAGAAGTTACCTAACATTTCGAAAAATGTATGGTGGCGAGCCGTTTTCCCTACGTTTTCTATATCGTTTGTACGAATGGATTTCTGAGCATTTGTAATACGTGGATTTTCAGGAATTTCACGACCATCAAAATATCTTTTTAAAGTCGCTACCCCAGAGTTAATCCAAAGTAAAGACGGGTCATTCACTGGAATTAATGAAGCTGATGGTTCAACTGCATGGCCTTTTTCAATAAAAAAATCTAAAAATTTGCGACGAATGTCTGCTGCTTTCATTCAATATTACCTCCTACTAATATTTTTGAAATTAAAAAAAGCCTTCATCCCAATAAGGGACGAAGACATTAAATTTCGCGGTACCACCCTCGTTACAGTTTCATTTCATATCGTACACCTAAATACTCGTTTAACCGTTTCATTTTGAAACTGTCACTCTAGCCACTGTAACGTAAGTGAACGGCAGGTTTTAACTGCACTCTGGAGTAGCTTTCCGCAATTGCCACTAGTGAAGATTCTTTCAGCCTACGGAATCTCTCTCTTTCCACTGGACAAAAACGTACTCTCTCCATCATCGTATTGAAGTATAAGCTGTTTATGATACATAGTACGAATTGAAATATTCTCACTAAATTATAAAAAAACGATAATTTCATGTCAATTAAAAATACCTTCTTTGTAAATTACTTCTTAACATGGATGGTAGGACATATACTTTCCAAAAAAGTATAGATGGGAGAGCAGATATGGAAACTATTTCGATGGAATTTTACACTGCACTAATGTCTATTATTTTTATCGATCTTGTTCTTGCTGGCGATAATGCATTATTGATTGGAATGGTTGCAAAAAATCTGCCATCGAAACAACAAAAAAAGGTTATTATCATTGGAACGCTAGCTGCCATTTTTATGCGCATTATCTTTACACTGCTTGCAGTGAAATTGTTAGAAATTGATGGATTACTATTTATTGGCGGCGTATTGTTAGTATATATAGCGATAAAACTGCTAGTGACTGAAGAAAATACCGATATACGCGTATCAAAGAAATCCTTTTGGGGTGCAGCTTGGACAATCATGTTAGCAGATTTTTTAATGGGCATTGATAATATTATTGCGGTTGCAGGAGCAGCTTATGGAAATATGCTACTAGTCATCTTTGGTCTCCTTATCTCTATTCCCATAATTGTTTGGGGAAGTACAATTGTCATTCGCATCATCGAAAAATTTCCTATTTTCATCTATTTAGGTGCTGGTGTCCTTGCATGGACTGCATCAAAAATGATTATTCAAGATGCTTATGTTCAGCCTTATTTAACAAATCCGTTACCTATAATCTTGTTCCAATTATTATTAATATTCATCGTTATTGCAATTGGTTTTATTCTGCGTAATAGAAATAAAACACATATAAGTACAAATTGAATATTGATTAACAAATTGAAATAGAATGGAAATAAAAGCTTTTGGGAGGTAAAATATGCAGCTTCTCTTTGAAGATGGTTTATTGCTATCAACAATTGAAATTTGCTATAAAGGGAAAAGTAAATTGTTAAGCCGAGTTGCAATCGATTCAGGTGCCTCCCATTCCTTTATCAATATTGATTCAGTACAAGAGATAGGTATCTATTTTGAAAACGGAGATTCGCTAGTTCGTCATTATGGAATCGGTGGAGTAGAATATAGTTTTATGAAAAAATTGGATTATGTAAAAATTGGCGAAAAGACGTTTCCTAATGTTCATATTGATTTTGGAACATTGCAAGGATTTAATATTCAAGGTTTGATTGGACTTGATATATTAAAATCCGGTGAATTTGTTTTAGATTTGAAACACTTAAAATTACTAACTCACTGAAAATGTAGGAAAAAATAGCCTGTTATACGAGCGAACTAGGATCCTAACTTCACTAGTCCGCTCATTCTGTTGGCAATCTCTGTTTTATATAAAAGATAATAGATTTTTACATTATGAATATCTCGAAATAATTTGTTGAAGCTTAGATTCAATATGGTACATATCCGCTTCTGTAAATGTAACGCGCACGTGGCTTTCATCCACATCCAACATTTCAGCAAACAATCCACCAAGTCCCCTTGCTCTTCTGTCCACTTCCAATAATAATTCCACGTAGCCTTCCTCTTGGGAAAGAAAAGCAATCTCTAGTTCATCTAATCGACCTCGAAACGGCCCTGTTACTGGAACAAATTCAAATTCTTGAATAAAAGGATAGTTTTTTCGGTATCGGAATGATACTTGTTCATTTTCCGCTTTTCGTAAACGAAAACCTAAATGTTGTACAGCATTTAACACATGAGAAGCCAATCTTGATGGACGAACTTCTATAAAGTCTTTATCTGTTGAATCCACACCGCTTTGAATGTCTAATTCCGTTTTCACCCATACTCTAGAATTTCCTATCGTTACAGGTGTGTCTACTGGCAGCACGAAAGAAAACGGGATGATTTTTGTTTCATTTGCTTGAATCATAAAAGGATCACTAATTTTGAATTTATGGAATGCAAATGGAACCGAAACTTTTCGATCATCGACTTCTTTTATATAAGTCGTATATAAAGTGAAATAAATCGTATTGATTTGTTGAGCAACATTTCCTCCATATACTTCTACTTCACCGCGCACCGTTTCACCAGCACTGTAGGAAGACTTCTCCAACTGAGTATCCACTTTTGCTGAACCAATACCAAAAGATGCTAGCATTTTGTTAAAAAATGACATAGTTTACTCTCCTTCATTTAAGAAATTTCCCCATTATTACGATTCTATTTTCGATAAAGTTTCAGTGAAGTATTTTCTGACATAGATTTACAGCATATAACGATTGATTTATTGAATCGTTTCTTACGAATCAGCGAATTTACTAAGATAATAAAAAAACTACATAACATGTAAATACACTTGCAAAGGGAGATATTGTGTGGTAAAGTACATTACGTGAAACAAATGACTAATTTTCTCATTTGGTCATAATTTATTAAAGTGAGGTGAATGTATTGAGCGTTGACAGAAAACAATTAATACTCGAAGCTGCAAAAAAATCCTTTTCTTTATTTGGATACAAAGCAACCACGATGGATCAAATCGCGAAACTTGCCAATGTGGGAAAAGGTACAATTTATACATTCTTTAAAAATAAGGAAGAACTATTTGATGAAATTATTACATCTCTTATTAAAGATATGAAAACTGAAGCAGAAAAAGCCATTAATCCTAATAGTAGCTTCGATGAAAACATTAATCGTGTATTATTAAGACTTCTAGAATTTCGACAGTCTCATCAGCTCACAATCAAACTTTTTCAAGAAGAAAGAGAACTGGGAACACAAGCAGTAGCAGAAGTAATACAGCGTGTTGAACAAGCAGTCATTCACTACATGAAGGGAATTATACAAGAAGCAATTGACCGTGGTGAAATTAAAGAGTGCAATCCTGAAATCACAGCATTTGTTATGTTAAAAATGTATGTTGCTTTAATATTTGATTGGGAAAAGCAGCATCCAGCTATTGATAAAGAAGAAATATCTAATTTATTTAAATTATATTTCATTGATGGATTGGCTAAATAACTTTAAGGTTTTAAGGGTCTCAATGTATTAGAGTACCCTATATATATTACGCAAGAATGACCAAATGAACAAAATAGTCATTACTTCCAGGAGGTAACAAAATGAAAAAATCGTCATTTATGGCGGAACTAAAATTTCTTCTTTCAAACCGGAAAATTCTCATATCGGTTTTAGCAGTTGCGCTTGTTCCTGTACTGTATACAGGAATGTTTATTTGGGCATTTTGGGACCCATATGCGCACTTAGAAGACTTGCCAGTTGCCATTGTCAATGAAGATTCCGGTGCTGAATTTGAAGGAAAAACGTTGGAAATCGGGAAAGAACTTGCTGAAAAACTCAATGACAGTGAACAGTTTAATTTCAAAGTAGTTTCAAAGGAAGAAGGTTATAAAGGTTTAGAGAATCGAGATTTTTATTTGCTAGTGGAAATACCAGAAAATTTTTCTAAAAATGCAACAACGATTCTAGATGATGAACCGAAAAAATTGGAACTAAAATATGTTCCGAATGAAAGTACAAACTTCCTTTCAGCTCAAATTGGAGAAACTGCCATGAGAGAAATCAAAGCGGAAATCTCCAAAAATATCATTTCAACTTATTCCGAAACCATGTTTGATTCCATTTCAAAGTTAGCAGATGGAATTAGCCAAGCAAGCGATGGAGCAAGCCAATTAAAAGATGGTGTAGCTGATTTAAATGATGGTTCAAAAACATTGAGTGACAATCTTGCAACATTGGCTTCAAAAATGATTGAATTCAAAGAAGGCGTAAACCGTGCAAGTGATGGTTCAAGCTCGATTGCTGCTGGCTCTAGTCAATTGAAAGATGGTCTTCGTCAAGTGAACGAAAATCTTCCATCCCTTGTCGAAGGAACATCTCAAGTAGAAGATGGCCTAAAACAAATGAAAGATCAACTTCCAGCTCAAGTTGCTACAGGAATTTCTGAAAATCTTAAAAATAGTGTTGAGAATATTAGTAATGGAATCGATCAATTAGAAACTCAATTATCTGCAGAACTTTCAACACAACTGACAGCTGGAATTGTCAATCAACTATCAAGCCAACTTGCAGTACAATCCATATCAACACAAACTCAAAACTTAGAACAAATTCAGGCTGCTCTCGTTGCCAACAACATTATGAGTGAAGAACAAGCTGCTGCCTTTATCGCGCAGCTAGCAAGCAATGTTCCTACGAAGGAACAAATTGAAGAGCAATATAAAACCCAATTAAAAGCCCAATTAGAACCTCAAATTTCTACGGGTATCAGCAAAGGACTCAAAGAAGGGTTAACACAATTTGAAACTTCACTAACAAATCAATTGCTTTCTTCAGCTGATGGTATTGAAGAGCAATTAAAAACTCAAACTGGCCCTGCCTTTGATCAATTAATTGCAGGTCTTGACCAAATTAATGCTGGACAACAAACATTGCAAAATGGTGTAAATAAACTTTATACTGGTTCAGTTGATTTAACAAATGGCGCTGGGGAATTAAGCTTAGGCATGAAACAGTTAACTTCTGGTGCAGGTCAACTTCAAGACGGTGCAAATCAACTAGCAGATGGTTCAAATCAATTAAAATCCGGCACAGATAAATTGTTAGATGGTACAACGGAATTAGCTGACAAACTTGCTGATGGAGCTGAAGAAGCTGGTTCAGTTAAGGCAAATGAAGATACGTATGACATGATGGGTGAACCGGTTGTTATTCAAAAAGAGGCAGTAAATGAAGTGCCAAATTACGGAACAGGCTTCTCACCATATTTTATGTCACTAGGCTTATTCGTAGGAGCACTAATGTTATCCATTGTATTTGAATTAAAACGACCAGTCATCCGACCGAAAAATGCTTTCACTTGGTTTGGTAGTAAATTTGGTGTGATTGCCATTGTCGGTATCATTCAAGCACTATTAGTAGATTGCATTTTATTATTGGCATTAAAACTAGAAGTTGTAAATCTTCCGTTGTTCATCCTAACTTCCATAATTGTAAGCATTGTGTTTATGACACTTATTCAAATGCTTGTCACATTATTAGGAGACACTGGACGATTTATAGCGATTATTATATTAATTTTACAATTAACAACAAGTGCAGGTACATTCCCAATGGAGTTGCTACCAAACACACTTCAACCAATCAATGCACTATTGCCAATGACTTATTCAATCCAATCCTTTAAAGCTGCAATCTCAAGTGGGGATATTTCATTCTTATGGCAGAACAACTTCATACTATTAAGCTACATGGCTGCCTTTATCCTCATTACGATTGGATATTTTGCACTTTCAACAAAAAAATCAAAAGATGTTGAAATGACTGCAGTAATGGATGAGTAAATATAATGAAGGAAAATGTATTAATTATTCATTGGAATCACATTGAACGTTTCATTTAATAAGAGGCTGGGACAGAACTTAATTTTTATGAAAAACAACAAAAATGAATATTAAAATTACGTTTAAATAGATTTAATATCCCACTTCTAAATCAAAAAAATGTTAGACCAAATATATCTTGGTCTAACATTTTTCTTTTTTTCCAACCTCTTTTGATAGATGTTAGTTTAACACTAGAACTTGTTGCTGCCAATGCACTTATACTAGGAGCAAGCACCATACATGATACTAATATACTAAATAAAAATTTTTTCATAATTTGAATTCCTCCTATTCATCTATTAATTTACAACCCAACTATAATACAAAGTTTGGTAGAGTTTCCCCTTTTTTCCTAAATCGATCTTTACAAATCCTGATTTGTTCTTTTCGATGGGGAAATTGCAAATAAGATTAGATTTTTATCATTTATGATATTTTCCAAATATAATAAAGGATTTAACTTATTATTTAATTAACTAATTGATTAACTTTTAAAGAAGAATCGGGGGGATTATATTGGAAACAGATATTTCAATTTTTCTTTGTTTTGGTGCAGGTCTTCTAACTTTCCTTTCTCCTTGCGTGTTTCCTCTATATCCGGTCTTTTTATCCTATATAACAGGTTTAAGTATTGATAAAATACAAAGTAATGAGTTTAGGGATAAAAAAATTATATTCTTTCATACAGTTTGTTTTTTGCTAGGTTTTTCTGTCATTTATTTAGTTCTAGGATTAGGTTCTACTGAAGGTGCCACATTTATTGAAGCTTGGTATATTCAATACGGTAATTTAATAAGACAAATAGGTGCAATCCTTATCATTTTATTTGGTCTGGTTATATGATTTCTTATATTTTTGGCTTTAGTATTCCTTTTCTGTTAATCGCCTTTTTCTCAACAAAATTTTCATGGTTAAGAAAATATACTGGAGTTATTATGAGAATTGGTGGAGGAATAATGGTTGTAATGGGAGTAATTCTTTATTTTAATAAGTTCACAATGATTAATTCATTACTTCAACCAATATTCGGTGATTTCCAAGGATTTTGAATTGTTAGCTCTAATGCCCCCTGATAATACTTTAAATCTTGTTTTACTATCACAACATGACGAACGGATGATTCCTTAAAGTAATAACTCCCTATTAGGCAGACAGATGAAAAAATAAAAATCATCTGACCTAATAGGGAGCTTCTTTATGCCCCTTTATAAATATCAAAAAAATTCGTATTGAGACGGATTCAATTATAATGAACTGTTGATTATTAATTTTAAAAGTTGGCATAACAATAAGAAATTCACCAGATTTAAAAGATTGGATTCTAATTTAATGCCCCATTTTCTAAATCCAAATCTATATGTATGCCTTTCTAGTACAGCTTAAAGGGCGATTCTTTGATTATCTTCTACTGTTATCCTTTGGTTACTCACAAGTCCCTGGATCTATAAAGATTACGCATTCAAAAAACTTCCTTCCAAAACTGAAAAATCAATTGATAAATATATTTTTATAACAATTTCCGTTATCAAGAAAAATTAAACGGCTTAAGCCCATTGGAACATAGGCTCAAGCCGCTTAAAAACTTTATTTTTTAGAATGTCTACTTTACAGTTAGAAATTTAAAGTTTTCGAATTTCTAAAACACCCACATTTTATGCATCCATTACACTAAGTGTTTCACAATATTTTTAGCATATCTGTATGAAACCAAGCATTCATGTCCATTTTCCATTATTAATATTTTATTTTTTACATCATATTCGTGCAAATAATCAATATTTATTAGATAGCTGTTATGTGATCTACAAAATCTTGGATCCAATTTCTCTAAATCTTTTAATTTTCCATAAAACTCATAGATGCCATTTTTTGAATGCACTCTTATTTTATGAGGTATTGAAGAGGTTTCAAAATAATAAATATCTTCATAACGAATATTTTTTATATTCTCTCCTACTTTTATTTGAAGTACTTTTGTAGAACTATTATGGCCAAGTGTCAAATAATGTTGATATGCAGTTGTCAATGCTTCGATGATATTGTTAGCAAGTAATTGTTGATTCGACGTTTTAATAATGAAATCAAGAGCTGCTACTTTGTATTTAAAGGTTAATTTTAGTTTATTGGCAAAGGTCGTTACAAAAATAATAGTTGCTAATGGATCTTGTTTTCGTATAATTCTAGCTAATTCTAAACCGTTGATACTGCTATTCAATTCAATATCTAATATGTAACATTCAGCTGAATGATTTTCGATATAAGATATGACTTCTTCTGGTGTTGAAGCACATAATGCAATTTCAATACTTGGCAAATGAAAACTTGAATATCTTCTTATGACATTCTGCAGAAATTGTCTTTGTTCTAAATCATCTTCGCAAATTATGACCTTCAAGAAACATCACCTTTATCTTATTTCAATTTCTTGGATAAAGATATTTTCCTCAATGCTCGTATTCATTAGTACATTTGGGTAGTTATTTAAAATATCCTTAACATTGTTTAGGCCGTAGCCACGGTTTCCTTTTTTTGTTGAATAATGATTTTTATAAAGTTGATGAATATCTAATGTATTGGTGAAATTATTTTCAATAATCATTAATACTGAATTATCATTTGTTTTCATAATAGCAAGATTGATAAAGGGATTCTCACATTCAATACTTGCTTCTATAGCGTTGTCAATTAAAATCCCTATCATTCTTGATAAATCAATAATATCCATATAAATAGAATCGATTTTTTCTGGAATTTCGATTTGTATATCAATTTTCTTCTCTACAGCTGTTAATAGTTTTGTTAGTAATAATCCTTTTAGTTCCATCAGTTCTAAATTCCCTAAATCATGAATTAAGGAATTTTTTAATAGTGTATTTTTTTCAGTATTTATGATTTTTTCTTTAAAATATTTTTTTAAACCATCTAAATCTTTATTATCTATGTATCTCTCCATTGTAATTAAAATATTTTTATAATCATGACGAAATTTTTGCATTTCAATATTAATTTCATTTAATGAACTCATATATTGAGAAAACAATGCTTTTTGTATCTTCTCATGCTTTAATTTATTCGTTTCGTTGATACTATAAATAAGTAAGATGAACAAAAATGACATAACAATTAAGTAACATATTTGAATGATTAGATTAATTCTTGTTAGCTGCAATTCTTCGTATGATGTTGGAATAAAAATGTTCAAATATAAGACGATGACAGTTACACAACATAAAATACTGATGAGAAACTTGGTAATAAAATTAATGGGCAAATAATCTCGTTTATATAAATTTATGAGTAAATTAATGATTATAAATAATATTGCATAACAAAGTGCAAAGATTAGAGAGTGGAAAAAGACATTATTGTTTTTATTTAAAACCAGTTGGGCAATGTGGTCTGAAATCATTCCGATGAAAATAATTAAACATAAATCAATACATATTTTAAATAAATTAGAGTGAAAAATCAGAGCTAACACGATACTACCAAATAGTATAATGATGGCAATCCATGATTCCAGAAAATAAAATGAAACGAATGATATAACAGCTATTGATAGACTAATGGAAACAGAAAATAGATTTAATTTTATTTTTTGCAAATAAAAAATCGATAGGCAGATTACAGTAAATTCAATAATACTAACAATAAGTAAATCTGAAATTGTAACTCTCCCCTTTAAGCCTTGAATATATGATAGGGTTATCAAAAAATAATTCGTTTGATTGATTTGAGTATTATTTTAATCAAGGATAAGTTGGAAAATCACTATTTTTCATGATTGAAAAATAGTGATTTTTATATGTTAGTAATTTTGGGATGGCATATCCCAAACATTATTTATCGCAACTTACATTCACTAATTAGATAAATGAAATAGGATTATGGAAATATTTATACGAAAAAATAGCACACATTTCACATTATACACCATAATCCTATAATAAAAAATTTAGATGAAAGAAAATAATGAAGATGCTTGTAAATATATTAAGTTCAATAACTATTTTACTGTAAAACTCGCAATATACTCGTTAAGTTTAATAGTTTTTGTTACATCTAGGAGTAAAATTTAAACACTTATGACATAAAACTCCATTTAATCAAAATTTACATTAAGATAATGATGTGGTGGTGTTTATGAATTTTCTATCGAATATTGAGAATCGAATAGTCAATATGCTTACTCTAGAACATTACAATAATTTAGAGAGAGAAAAAATAAAATTTGGCGTGAGATTAATATTGAATGATATTTGGAAAATTATCATTATCTATCTGATCGCCATATTATTAGATTGTTTTTTTATCACTTTTTTCACTCACATTGTATTTTTTATTTTGAGACAAGTTTGCTTGGGGTTTCATTTTCAAAATAATATTGTTTGTTTACTGATGAGTATACTTGCATTTCCAATTGGTGTAATCATCATAAAAGATTTTCATCTAAGTATAGAATGGTTGATTTTATTCACTGGTACAATGTCTTTATTTTTATTTATTTTTTCACCAATTGGTACGAGTAAACGTCCTGTTTTTAATTATAAACATAGACAGTATTTAAAAAAGAAAATAGCTTTTAGATTGTTTGTTTTATGGCTTTGTTTCATATTTATACCTTCCAGCAGAATTTTCATTTTTTACGGAATAACATTACAACTTATTTCTGTATTAACACAAAAATTTGTAGGAGGTAAAGAGAATGTTTAGAAAATTACTTGTCAGCAAAATTTCAGGTTTGGTTATTTTATTAGCTAATACAGCAACTACTATGGGATGTACATTAGTTTTTCATGAACCAGAACTTCCTGAAAGCTTAAAGAAAGAAAATCCTTTTAATTAATGGTATTATTTTAAGAAAAGAATTAGTGTTTTCTAAGTTGATAGAAAATTCTGTTTGGAAGTGTAGCATAAAAAGGGGATCGTTTTAAATTTTTAGACGATTCCCTTTTTTCTTATTCTTTCATTAAATTGAAGATATGGAATAATACATATTAGAAATGAATGGCTACTGGGATTTTTGATAATTTGACTAAAAAATAGATAATTGCTAATTAAGAAAAGAGTTGAGACAAAAGGTTTTCAGCCAATAGAAAAACCGAACGATTATTGAAACTCTATTCTGAGCTTCAATATCATTCGGTTTAATTAAATATCGAAATGCTAATGATAATTCGATTTTAAGAAGGCCAATTTTAGTTCTGTCCCAGCTTCTCCATTAACTCCAATAATCTTTTAGATAGAGATAAATTCCTCCTCATTTTTTTGAAACTGGATATGATGCAATTTTGCAAATACGCCATTTAAAGCAATTAGTTCCTCATAAGTGCCTTGTTCTTCAATTCCATTTTTCGTTACAACAATTATACGATCGGCGTTGCGAATCGTTGCAAGTCGATGCGCAATGACTAATGTTGTACGATTTTTGGACAACTCGTTCAAAGATTTTTGAATCATCATTTCTGTTTCAGTATCCAGTGCAGAAGTGGCTTCATCTAATATTAAAATTGGCGGATTTTTTAGGAACATACGTGCAATGGCTATACGCTGTTTTTGACCTCCTGATAATTTTAAGCCGCGCTCCCCAATCTGCGTTTCATAACCATCTGGAAGAGATTCGATAAATTCTTTCAAATGAGCCTTCTCAGCAGCCGCTTGTATTTCCTCAAAGCTTGCACCTAGTCTTCCGTATTCTATATTTTCACGAATTGTACCAGTAAATAAGAATACATCTTGCTGTACAATGCCAATCTGTTCACGCAACGATTTTTGTGTGATATCTCGTACGTCGATTCCATCAATAGTAATCGCCCCTGCGTTTACATCATAGAAGCGGGGAATTAATGAACAGATTGTTGTCTTCCCTGCTCCAGATGGACCGACAAATGCGATTGTTTGGCCAGCTTGGATATTAAATGAAATATTCCGTAATACCGGCTTTGATTCATCGTACTGGAACGATACATTGTTGAAAGAGATATTTCCTTGTAAATGAGGAACTGCTACAGCATTGGGACGATCCTGAATTTCCGGATCTTGCATCAGTAATTCCCGGAAACGTTTAAATCCTGCCATTCCTTTTGGATACAGTTCAAGTAATGCACTAATTTTATCAATAGGTTTAATTAATACATTTGTATATAATACGAAACTTACTAATTCACCATATGTCAATTTGCCATTATAACTCAACCAAGCACCTACCACTAAAATGACTAAAGTCAATAGTCGTGTCATAAAATAGATGCTTGAGTGTGTCCCTGCCATCACTTTATAAGCAAATAGTTTGGCAGCGCGGAAATATCCGTTTTGTTGTTTAAAGCGCTTCATTTCAAATTCTTCGTTTGTAAATGATTTAACAACCCGGATTCCTGAAACACTATCTTCTACTCTTCCATTAACATCCGCAATTTTACTATACATTTCTTTCCAAGCATTGTTCATTTTATTGTTGCAGTAAGTCACTAACCAAATTAAAAAGGGTGTGAAAACAAGTGCAATAAACGTCAATGTCGGATTTACTTGGAACATAATAATGAACGCACCAATAAATGTCATCATTGCAATAAAGAAATCTTCTGGACCATGGTGCGCAAATTCACCAATATCAAAAAGATCATTTGTAATGCGGCTCATAATATGGCCCGTTTTTGTATTATCAAAAAATTTAAAGCTTTGTTTTTGGATGTGATTAAATAAATCGCGACGCATGTCGGTTTCAATATTAATTCCTAGTTTATGACCCAAGTAGTTGACAACGAAGTTCATGATGGTGCTTAAAATGTAAACAAGTAATAATAAAATGCTGACTTGTACAATTTTTCCCCAATCGCCTTCAGGTAATAAGACATCAATAAACCATTGCACCGCAATTGGGAAAAACAAATCTAAAATAGCCACAAAGACAGCACATGAAAAGTCGATGATAAATAATCGTTTATGTGGTTTATAGTAAGAAAAAAAATGCTTTAACATCTTCTTTTCCTCTCTTTTGATAGTCATATCTTGAATTATACAAAAATTTTTTGCAAATGGATAACATTTGTAATTAGACTAATACTTTTTAAAAAGAAAAATAGGCAGAAGATTAAACTCTCCTGCCTAATTTACATCGTCATCCAAAATATTTAGTCACTCAAAACAGTTTGTACTGATGGATGAATCGAAAAGAACCCTTTTCTCATTACGCCATCAAGATGTAATATTGAAGTTGCTTCATCAATGATATTTCATATTAGATGTGACAGATTTCAATTCTTCTGCCATTGATGCAAGGGACTGGGCCGAAGCGGAAATTTCCTGCATCGCAGCCAACTGTTCTTCCACTGTTGCGACAACTTCTTCAGATGCCGCATTATTACCTTGAGCCACTTCCACAAGACCATCCAATTCTTCATTGACATGTTGAAGAGCTTTGGACATTTCTTTCACTGCTTCAGAAACTTCTTCCATTTGCGGCGAAATTTCTTTCGTTGTTTGGAGAATGTGGTTGAATTGTTCAATGGCTTCGCTTGTAATCTCTACCCCATCATCTACATTTACAGAAATCTGTTTCATCATCTTTACTGTATTTTCCGTATCATCTTGAATTTTCTTAATAATCTCCTGAATTTCTTTAGCTGATGATTGGGTTTGTTCGGCAAGGCTTCTTACTTCATCAGCGACTACAGCAAATCCTTTGCCATGTTCACCTGCACGGGCAGCTTCAATAGCCGCATTTAAAGCAAGCAAATTCGTTTGATCGGCAATTCCAGTAATTACATTTAAAATTTCATTGATTTGTTTTGAACTATCATATAAAGAATGAATAATGGACTGTGATTGGCTAACAGATGTATGAATGGATTTCATTTGTTCAACCGTTTTGGAAACAGCTTGGCCGCCTATGTCTGCCACCTGAATAGCTTTGCGTGAAAGTTCCGTCACGTTGGATGAACGTTCGGCGATGTCCTCCACTCCTTGCGAAACTTTTTTAAAGATATGGGATACATTCTCAACCATACTTGTCTGCGCTTCTGCATTTTTCGATACTTCTTGAATCGAATTGGACACTTGTTCAGTTGCTGCAGTCGTTTCTTCGGAGCTGGCAGACAATTGTTCCGATGTAGCCGCGACTTTTTCGGCTGTTTCGTCTATTTGAAGAGTCAAAGTACGCAACCCATCAATCATTTCATTAAAAGCCATTCCTAACTTTCCAATCACGTCATTTGTCGATATTTTTGCGTATTGGGTCAAGTCCCCTCCACTGACTTTTACGGCTAAATCACCCAATTGTTTAATCGGTCTGCTTAAAGATTTAATGATGAAAACAGCAGCAAAGATACCAAAGATAATCGCAATAGTTCCTACAATCCATGATAAATGTAAGATTGCTTCATTTGCTTCATCAATTTCTTTCTCATAAATCAGTCCGCCGATTTTCCACCCAGTCAATTCATCCGTAATGAAATGTAAAATTACGGATTCTCCATTTAATACTCCATTAACCTGTCCTTTATCTTTCTCATACAATTTGTCGTAAATCGAATCTATGGCTTCACTTCCCAATTCAGCAGATGGATGAGCAATATATTTATTGTTTTTGTCTAAAACGAGTCCATATCCCGCCTTGCCAATTTGAATGTTTTTCACTAATTCTTCCAACTTATCAAGATTGATGTCAATTCCTGCAACTCCAGTGCCATCATCGAGAGCTTTGGAGATGGTAATCACCATTTTTCCTGTACTTGCAGCAACATAAGGTTCTGAAATAAAGGTTTCTCCTTTATTCTCCATGGCTTGAATATACCAATCTCTTTCTCTAGGATCGTATCCAGCTTTAACCGCTAAATGTGCTGGTTCCTTCACAAATATTCCGTCTTCATTTCCTACATAGACGCCAGCAATTTCGGGATGGGATTCTTGATAAAATTTCAGCCATTTACGTATTTCAGAATGATTGGATTCTTGAAATTGGGATCCTCTTATACGATTTGACAATATTTGAATATCCGTCATTTTCGGTTGAATTAGATCCTTGATAACATCATCGATTCTAGATACATTAGCCGAAACATTATCCAATATTTGGTTTCTTAATTCTTCCTTGGATGTTTGATAAGATAATGTGCCAATTAGCAAAGAAGAAAGGATTACAATAATTGTAATGGAAATAAATAATTTTATATGAAAATTACGAAAGCTAAACTTGCTGATTTTTTTTGAAACTTTTTTCACTGATAGTCCTCCCCTAGTTGAAAAGTGGCATCTCCTTTGCCTAAAACTGATTTTGAAATTTTTGTTTTCTATTTGTTTAATTTATTTAGCTTAACTGGTTTGGAATAATGTTGATAATTAATGTTAAAAGTAAATCTTGGGAAAATAATTAAGATCTTCTCATACTTCATTTAACCTCCAGTATTTAAAATATAAAATTCATGCATTGATCCTAAAAAGAAATGTCTTCTTTTCTAAATCAACACTTGCTGAAAAAAAACCCATTATTATATCGATATAAATTTCTAACTTTTTGATATATTCTTTTAAAATCTTTATTTTGTAAAACTTTAGAATTATCGATTTATTTTTCATTTAGTGTAATCAGTCTAATTTTCCATCTTACCAAAATATGATTTTATCTCTTATAAAACAAAATTAAATAGTTTTAAAGTCACATAATCAGACTTTACAATTTATAAAAAAAGCAACGATTCATACTTATGAATCGTCGCCTACTGATTTTAGGGAATCATCAAACCTATTAATTATTGACAGGCATAATTTGAATTAATTTCCTTTCATCAGGGTTTTTCTTATTCCATTTATACGTAACCATATACTGTTTACCTTCTTCGATTAACTGGTTTCTGGCGTCAATCTTATTCCCATTTCACATCCATTTTCCAACTAGTTAGTGTGGTAACGGATGTATCTTTGTACAAATTAAAAAAGCCTGAGGAAATCTTCCTCAGGCTGAAAGTATTGTCTCCAGATCTTCAATAGAATCGCAAAACAATGTTAACCCACTGTATGAATTTCCCACTCAAAACAACTTAAGAAGTTTTACTTTTTACTACCCCGTGTCCTAGATTATTCAAACGATCGGCTAAACCTAAACCGTGTTCAGGTTTTTCGTCATTGCCATTGATTACTCTTTCAAGCAAGGTTTGACTCCATTCATATGCATAAGAGCCATGTTCAGAATAATCGAGACCTGCAATTTCATCTTCGCTTGATACACGAATCGGATGAATAAAGTTAATCAGAACTGTTGCAACACTTACAATTAAGAATGTATAACTGATAACGGCTAAAACTCCAATTGCTTGAACGCCTAGTTGAGAAGCTCCATACCCATAGAATAAACCGCTAGCTGTCGAGAACAATCCGATTGCAAGAGTGCCCCAAATACCACAAATACCATGAACAGCAATAGCACCAACCGGATCATCGACACGTACTTTTGCATCTAAGAAACGAACACCTTCTACTAATAAAATACCTGATACGAATCCAACTATAATTGAACCTAGAATGGAAATATCTGCTGCACCTGCTGTAATCCCTACTAATCCACCGAGTACACCATTTAGTGAAATGGACGGATCAATTTTTCCAAAGCGGATTTTTGTATAAACGGCAGACGTCACAAAAGCTGCCGATGTAGAAAGTAGTGTCGTTGCAATGACATGTGGTACTAAACTTGTATCTGCTGCAAGGGTGCTTGCACCGTTGAAACCAAACCAGCCTAACCAAAGTACGAATACACCTAAAGCACCTAGAGGTATGTTATGGCCTGGAATCACATTGACCTTTTTACCTGTATATTTTCCGATACGAGGCCCGAGGAAGATGACAACGGTTAATGCGGCAATCGCACCAGTTAAGTGCACCACTGTGGAACCAGCAAAATCTGTAAATCCGAGCTGTGCAAGCCATCCGTCACCTGACCAAACCCAATGGCCTATGATAGGATAAACAATGATGCTCATTGCAACAGCAATCATTATATAGCTCATGATTCTTATCCGTTCTGCTACAGCACCTGAAATAATGGTAATGGAAGTTGCAGCAAACATTGCTTGGAATACGAAAAAGTCGATATCTTCTCTTCCCGATAAGAAAAATCCATTTGTTCCAAACATACCTCCAGCTGAATCACCAAACATCAAACCGAAGCCAACAAGATAATACAAAATGGAAACAATACTAATCGTTAAGAAGTTTTTCATGATGATGTTTAACGAGTTTTTTGCTCTCGTAAATCCTGTTTCCACCAAAGTAAATCCAGCATGCATGAAGAATACTAATATAGCACCTAACATGACCCAAACTAGATTCACAGACAATTCTATCGACTCAACAGTTGGTGCTTGTGCATAAGCTGGCATTGCAGCGAACAATAATAATGGAAAAATAGATAGCATTTTTTTCTTCATCTTCACTCGACTCCTCTCAACTTATATAATCGCTTCTTTACCATGTTCCCCTGTTCGGATGCGAATTGCTTCTTCAACAGGGATAATAAAAATTTTTCCATCACCTACCGATCCAGTTTTGCATGTTCTTTGAATCACTTCTATCACTTGATCTACTTTCCCATCTTCTACAACCAATTCAATTTTCAACTTTGGCAATACTTTAATTTCAAAAGTTGTACCTCGAAACATCCCCTCCACACCTTTTTGTTTGCCTGTACCGGCAGCTTCCGTAACGGTCATGCCACCGACTCCAATTGAGAATAAATTATCTCGCAATTCTTTAAACACTTCTGGACGCGTAATTACCTCAACTTTTTTCATATAACGTCCTCCTTTAAGTAGTTAATATAAAGTGATATAACGTTCACGTTCCCATGGATGCACGTTGATTCTAAATTCATCCCATTCAATACGTTTTGCTTCAATAAAGTGCGTTGTAATATGTTCGCCAAGTGCAGCTTTAATGACTTCATTTTGTTCGAGTGCGTCAATCGCTTCTTTTAAACTAGCTGGTAGACTGCGAATGTTTAATTGATCTAATTGTTCCTCATCCATTTTATAAATGTTAGAGTTTACTGGGTCACAAAGTGTTAATTTATTTTTAATGCCATCTAAACCAGCTGCCAGCATTACAGCTAGGGCAAGATATGGGTTTGCGGATGGATCTGGGTTTCTTAATTCAATGCGGGTACTTAAACCACGGCTTGCTGGGATACGAACGAGTGGACTACGATTTTTTCCTGACCATGCAATATAACAAGGTGCTTCATAACCAGGAACTAATCGCTTATAAGAATTGACTGTCGGATTTGTAATGGCTGCAAAACTATAAGCATGTTTTAAAATTCCGGCTAAATATTGTTTAGCAGTTTCACTTAATCCTAATTCATCTTTCTCATCAAAGAAGGCATTTTCTTTACCGCGGAATAGAGATTGGTGACAGTGCATTCCTGAACCGTTTACGCCATAGAGAGGTTTTGGCATAAATGTGGCATGTAGACCATGTTTTCTAGCAATATTTTTTACTACTAATTTAAATGTTTGAATTTGATCGGCTGCATCGACTGCATCGGAATATTTGAAATCAATTTCATGTTGTCCAGGGGCAACTTCATGGTGGGATGCTTCAATTTCAAAGCCCATTTCTTCTAAGGTAAGAACAATATCACGACGGCAGTTTTCCCCTAAATCTGTTGGAGCTAAATCGAAGTAACCTCCATTGTCGTTCAACTCCATTGTTGGATTGCCATGTTCATCTGCTTTAAACAAAAAGAATTCCGGTTCTGGACCTACGTTCATTGCTGTAAATCCAAGTTCATTCGCTTCCTTTAGTACCCGTTTTAATACGCCACGGGGATCACCAGGGAAAGGAGTACCATCTGGTAAATATACA
>SMEK01000072.1_pt1 | contig 37423 bp, 37 predicted proteins | sample 2456371 | NCBI WGS metagenome assembly SMEK01 (sample SAMN10132590, study PRJNA489261) | soil metagenome | isolation source: day1 antibiotic-loamy sand soil ammended with composted manure from dairy... | place: USA | collected 2015-04-01
TTTAATAAAATACTTTTTAAGTATGATGTTATTGCACTTAAGTTTCTCAAAAATTAATTAGGTTAGTAATTATTTTTTGCTTGTACGTTTATAAGAGGGAGGTTTGAAATAATAATTAATAGAATACAGAAAAAAGATTTCGAAAAAATCTAAGAAGTTTTTCTTGATGTTTTTTAAACAACTCGATTCATATATGAAGGATTTAACTGAAAATCATAACTTGCTCTCAATAACTTCAAATAAAAAGGATAATTAATTGGCTGTCCATTAATTTATGTTTTTAACTGGTGGGAAGGAAAGAGATCTTATATTAAAGAACTCATTATCAAAATTAAGGAATAGCTAGTCGATTCCTTACTTGTGATTGAATTATTAAATTTCAACACATCCAATATATTTCGTTAATGGCTGAAAAAACGGTAGACGAATTGGTCTATTTAGTTATGAATAGATGAATTGAGGTGAAAACATGGAAACATTAACTACAGAACGGTTAATATTAAGGGAATGGAAAATATCGGATAGTAAGGATCTGTATGAATATGCTAAAAGTGATTTTGTCGGTCCGAATGCCGGCTGGCCGCCCCATAAAAATGAAGAGGAAAGTAAAGAAGTGATTAAATTGTTTATACAAGAGAATGATACATATGCTGTCGTCTTAAAGGAGGAAAATAAAGTAATTGGAAGTATCGGTCTTCATGAACGCAAACCAGACGAAAATTTAGTAGATTTGAAGCAACGAGAAATCGGTTACGTTTTAAATCCGAAATATTGGGGGAGGGGGTTGATTCCAGAGGCAGTGAATCGGGTTATACAATATGGTTTTGAAATTTTAAATTTAGATATAATTTGGTGTGGCCATTTTGATTCTAATCATAATTCGAAAAGAGTATGTGAGAAATGTGGTTTTATATATCGTTTTCAAAAAAAGCAAAAATTGAAGTTGTTGAACAATAAGGAAGCGATAACTCTTTACTACTCAATTACAAAATCCGATTATATAAAGAATATAAGGGAGAGATAATTAATGGTGGAAAAGAGTTATCTAATGAAGATAGAGAGTCTAATAAATTCACATTTTGTACTATTAGACTCCTAAATTTAAAAAACGACGGTATGAATTAATTACTTGTGAGTAATAATTCTTGAATGTTTCCAATGTCTACATTTCCGCCAGAGATGACTGTGACAATGTTTTTCCCTTTTTGGTTTAATTTATTAAACATAACGGCAGCAATGGTGGTAGCGCTAGATGGTTCAATTAATTGTTTCATACGTTCTAAAACAAAACTGAATGCGTAACGGATCTCATCTTCACTAACAAGAATTAGATCGTCTAAATATTTCATTATAATAGGAAAAGTTAAGTCACCAGGCTGGTTACTTCTTAGTCCATCTGCAATTGTGGTAGTACCTGTAATTGGAGTAATTTTTTTATTTTGTATTGATAGATACGTATCGTTGGCTAATTCCGGCTCAACCCCGATAACTTGTATGTTTGGGTTTGTTTCTTTTACTGCTGTCAAAATGCCGGATAGTAGACCGCCACCACCAATTGGTACAACAATTGCATCAATCTTGTTGACTTGTTCTAAAATTTCCAATCCAACAGTTCCTTGTCCAGCAATTGTATATGGATCATCATAAGGAGCAATATAAACTCCGTTATTTTCAACAGCGATTTCTTTAGCTCGAGGTAAACGTTCAGCAGAAGTTGTCCCACATTTTTCAACATGACCATTATAAGCTTGAATAGCATTTAATTTACTGTTATTGATATTTTCAGGAACGACAATGGTAGCAGGTATATCATATTTTTTCGCAACGTAACTAACGGCTTGTCCGTGATTACCAGAAGAAGCTGTCGTTACATGTTTGGCACCCTTTTGAATGGCTTGTTTTACATTATTAGTAGCACCGCGAATTTTAAATGAACCTGTTTTCTGCAAGTGTTCGGATTTTAAAAAGATTTGATTTCCACATCTTTTTGAGAGCTGTTCCGATAATAGAATTGGTGTTTCATGAGCTATATCATAAATTCTTTCCCTTGCATCTTTAACATCTTTTACAGTGATTATGTTGATCATCCCCTTAATATAAATATTATTTTTCAAAATGATGTTATCAAACTTCATTACGTTTATTTTACGTGATGTAAAATAGCTGATCAAATAACAAAAACTTTTCTAATAATATAATTAAGGAAAGGGTGGTTATATATGTCCATTGTGAAAGGTCTTAATCACTTACTGTTTTCTGTTTCAAATTTAGACCGATCAATAGAATTTTATCAAAAAGTATTTGGTGCAAAATTATTAGTAAAAGGAAGGACTACAGCATATTTCGATTTGAATGGAATATGGTTAGCACTCAATGTAGAAAAGGACATTTCCCGTAATGAAATACATGAATCATACACCCATATTGCTTTTTCAATTGATGAATCTGAGTTTGATTCTATTTATCAAAGATTATTAGATTTAGGTGTTCATATTTTGCCAAGTAGACCTAGACATGAAAAAGATAAAAAATCCATTTACTTTACAGATCCAGATGGTCACAAATTTGAATTTCATACTGGTACTTTACAAGATCGACTCGACTACTATCGAACAGATAAGCCACATATGGAGTTTTTTGATTAGCAAAAATGTTAATAATAATGAAAAGGAGGACGCACATTTTACTGTGAAGAATGATGGAGTTTAATCATTCCTACATTTTTCATCTACTATATTAATATTATAAAATATCAAATTTGGAATTTATATTCATTTGTCCTCCGTAATATTTTTAGGAATGTATATGGTGTGGACGACTTGGTCACCAATTTATAATTTCTCCTTAAAACGTAATATAAAATTCCAAAACTCATCCTTTACCATGATGAAATTTAAATTTTTTATCTCAATAAATCATTAACTAAGCAACAAACTAATCAAACGTTCGTTTAGTCAAAAGGTCTATTGATAAATAAATGACATATGATGAATATCTTGAAAATGAAGAAATACAAAGACAACTCGAAGTGATGTATCAATAAATAACATAAATAATAATGAAGACCAGATTTATTCGGTAAATTAATTCAATCTGGTCTTATTATAAATTATAAAAAAATAGACGTTTCTAAACGGTTTTACATTTTAATTGTTTACACGCAAGAGTGCATGATAACCATTTTTTAATAAGGATTTAAATTGACCTCATAACCTTTATTTATTAATGTTTTCTGTATTAGCTCAATGTGTTCTTGGTTTTTTGTTTCGAGAGTGACAATTATTTTAGCAAATCCAGGGAAAATATCGATTCCGACATGATTTTGATTAATTGTTTTAATATTTGCATCAAGTTTAGAAATATGTGCTAATAAATTTTGTAGTGCGCCCGGCTTATCTTTAATGATAATAGAAAAGGTAGCAAATCTACCAGATTCAACTAATCCCCGTTCAATAATTCGCGATATAAAATTCATATCAACATTGCCACCGCTTAAAACGGAAACTACTTTCTTATTTTTTAAAGGAATTTTTTTATAAAGAAGGGAAGCAAGTGATGTTGCACCAGAGCCTTCAACCATCAATTTATTTCTTTCTAAAAGCATAAGCATCGTTCGAGCGATCTCCATTTCATCGACAAGAAAAATATCATCAACATATCTTTGTACGATTTCATAGGTAATGAGTCCTGGCTTTGCTACTGCAATACCATCTGCCATCGTTGGTGTAGTTTCAACTATTTCTGGTTGTTGTGACTCAAGAGATCGTTTCATACTAGGACATGCTTTCGCTTCAACACCATATATCTTAATATGAGGATTTTTTTCTTTTACAGCTAATGCAATTCCTGCTATTAATCCACCGCCCCCGATAGGGACTACAATTGCATCGACGTCTGGTAATTGTTCTAAAATTTCTAATCCAACAGTTCCTTGTCCAGCAATAATGGCTTCATCATCAAAGGCATGTATAAATGTAGCATCTGTTTCCTTTTGTAAATGGATAGCATGAGCCAACGCCTCATCAAAATATTTCCCTTGTTGAACAACCTTAGCACCGTATCCTAAGGTAGCTTGAACTTTGCTAATTGGAGCGCCTTCTGGCATTACAATTGTACATGGTACATTTAACTTTTGACTTGCATAAGCCACACCTTGTGCATGATTTCCAGCTGAGGCTGCGATTACACCTTTCTTCAATTCTTCATCAGATAAAGAAAATACTTTATTATAAGCACCACGTACTTTAAAAGAACCTGTCTTTTGCATATTTTCCAACTTTAAATATACATCATTATCTGATATATCCGAAAATGTTTTTGAATAATCGAGTGGCGTAACATGAACATTTCCTTTCATTCGTTCTCGTGCAATTGTGACTTCTTCAGCTTTCATACGATCCGCCTCCAATAAAAATCAAAATAAGTATGAAAATCTATCTATGTATGAAAAATCAAAGGAAGAAAACCCTTACAAATCATGAAAATTGAATGGATTTAGTTTAATTCTCCCTTTCATTATGCATTATAACTTAATATATTATTCTGTAACAAATGATGTTTGCATTTTTCATTAAATTTTCAAACCGGGTAATAACGACTCTATTACTAGAGATTCAATTTTAAAAAATAAAAACAATATTAAGAATAATCAGCATAGATTGACATTATGTATTTACGATTATAAAATGTAATATACTTATAAAACATAATAATCATATTATTCGAACTATAATCTTATTATATGAACAAGGATAAGTCATGTAACAACATAAACGATGCCAATGGAATAAATATCCACCGAAAACTGATATGAAGATACGATCAATAGATATTTTAATTGATAAAAGAATCAAAAATATAATTTTTTGGTCAACCTAAGAAGATTGAACTTCCTCATATGAATCTATGATCTTCATGAAAATCAATTAATTTTAATTGTTTAATAGAAAACAAATGAAGAAAAAAGGTGGTAAAAAGTATGAAGCGAGTTGTAATTGTAGATGCAGTAAGAACACCAATAGGTCGATACAAAGGAGCATTAAAAAGTGTTAGGCCAGATGATTTAGCAGCACATGTTATTAAAGGTTTGCTTGAAAGAAATCCTGAAGTTCCTGCTACAGAAATTGAAGATGTTGTATTAGGAAATGCTAATCAGGCTGGTGAAGATAATCGAAATGTAGCAAGAATGGCGGCACTTTTAGCTGGATTGCCAATTGAAGTAGGTGGTACAACAATTAATCGTCTTTGTGGCTCAGGTCTAGATGCTGTTTTATATGCGGCAAGAGCGATTGCTGTGGGAGATGGGGATATTTATATTGCAGGTGGAACAGAAAGTATGACTCGTGCACCATTTGTTATGGGGAAACCAAATATAGAATTTCCTCGTGGTAATTTGGAAATGTTTGATACTACAATTGGTTGGCGTTTTGTAAACAAAAAATTAGAAGAAATGTACGGGACAGATTCAATGCCTGAGACTGCTGAAAATGTGGCAAGAAGATATAACATATCACGTGAAGAACAAGATCAATTTGCATTTGATAGCCAAATGAAAACGAAAAAAGCGCTTGAAACAAAACGTTTTGCTGATGAAATCATTCCAGTACAAATTACGGATCGTAAAGGAAACGTTACGATTGTTGATACAGATGAGCATCCTCGACCAGATACGTCATTAGAAAAACTCGCTAAACTGAAACCATTATTTCCAAACGGAACAGTAACAGCAGGCAATGCTTCTGGTGTCAATGATGGAGCTTCAGCACTTCTTGTAATGAGCGAGGATAAAGCGAAAGAACTTGGATTGAAACCGCTTGCTCGTTTTATAGGGGGGGCAACAGCTGGACTGGAACCTTCTGTAATGGGACTAGGTCCTATTTATGCTACTCGAAAACTATTAAAAAGGACAGGTATATCAAAGGAAGAAATTGGTTTAATTGAATTAAATGAAGCATTTGCATCCCAATCGATCGAATGTATCCGTCAATTAGAATTGGATCCAGAAAAGGTGAATGTCAACGGTGGAGCAATTGCCCTTGGTCATCCATTAGGTTGTAGCGGGTCTCGAATTTTAACAACATTAATTCATGAAATGAAAAAACAACAAGTACAATATGGATTGGCAACAATGTGTATTGGTGTAGGACAAGGAATTGCTGCAATTGTTGAAAATATAACAAATTAATTCTAATCAGATTCCAGTTTATATTATAAATAAGGCAAGTTTATTTTGCTTTACTTAAAACCACTTCGTTCCTATATATTATTTCCAAAAAGGGATCATAACTATGTTATGTAAAAATATTAAATTTTAATGATAGAAGCTATTAAAAAGATAAAACAGTCTTTTTAATAGCTTTTTTATTTTATGTAGGATTGCGGAAATCATACTTTAAATTTAAGTTTTCCTCTTATTATTACCTTCATTTTTTGAATGAATGATGGTTAAGAAAACAAAAAACATTTTACCCAAAAAACGTTATAGGTGATTTTAATTTTTTAAAATTTAGACTGTAAATACTTGAGTAATAGGAATGAAAGTTTATAAATATAAAAGATAGATAGTGAAAGTTTATCGTTGCATATAATTATCTTGAAAAAATGTTAATATAAAACCATCTTGATTAGATATTGGTTTAATACAGAATTCATATTGATTTTATATCGATAAAGTAAGAAAATTTTAAATAAGATTTATCGTTTTTGGAAGGAGTGGAGATATATGGCAATAGTAAGTCAAAATGAAAAACAATTGGCAGCTGAAAGTTATATAATGAACGTATATGATCAAATTAAACAACGAAATGCGAATCAACCTGAATTTTTACAAGCTGTAAAAGAATTATTTAAAACGATTCAACCGGTGTTTGTGCAACATCCTGAATATATAAAATATGGAATCTTAGAAAGAATTACGGAACCTGATCGAATTATTTCTTTCCGAGTATCTTGGGTTGATGATCGGGGAAAAGTTCAAGTGAACCGTGGATACCGTGTTCAATTTAATAATACGATTGGACCTTATAAAGGTGGTATTCGTTTTCATCCTACAGTTAACGAAAGTATTATAAAGTTTTTAGGTTTTGAACAAATCTTTAAAAATGCACTAACTGGCCTTCCAATTGGAGGAGGTAAAGGAGGGTCAGATTTCGATCCAAAAGGAAAATCTGATCAAGAGATAATGCGTTTTTGCCAGGCGTTTATGACGGAATTAAGCAAATATATTGGCCCTGATATCGATGTACCAGCTGGTGATATAGGTGTTGGAGCAAGGGAAGTTGGTTACATGTTCGGTCAGTATAAAAGGTTGAACAGTTATCAAGCTGGTGTATTAACAGGTAAAGGCGTTGGTTATGGAGGTAGCTTAGGTAGAACAGAAGCAACGGGTTATGGAACCGTATATTTTGTGGAAGAAATGTTAAAAGAAAAGGGACTTTCTTTTGAAGGAAGTACAGTCGTTGTATCTGGTTCAGGAAATGTTGCTATTTATGCAATGGAAAAAGCTGAATCTTTAGGTGCTAAAGTTGTTGCATGTAGCGATTCGAATGGCTATATTTACGATCCGGATGGCATAAAGCTTGAAACTGTAAAAAGAATTAAAGAAGGAGAAAGAGGCCGAATTAAAGATTATACAAATGAACATCCACATGCTGAATATTTTGAAGGTTGTAATGGAATTTGGTCCATACCTTGTGATATTGCTTTACCTTGTGCAACGCAAAACGAGATCGACGTAGAGTCTGCAAACATTCTTATTCAAAATGGTGTGAAAGCTGTTGGTGAGGGCGCTAATATGCCTTGCTCTTTAGAAGCTACGGATTTATTCCTCGAAAATGATGTATTATTTGGTCCAGCAAAAGCTGTTAATGCAGGTGGGGTAGCTGTTTCTGCATTAGAAATGTCACAGAATAGTATGCGTTTATCTTGGACATTTGAAGAAGTTGATGAAAAATTAAGAGAAATTATGAAAAATATTTATCGTAAAAGTGTTACTTGTGCTGAAAAATATGGTTATCCTGGTAATCTTGTTGCCGGTGCAAATATAAGTGGATTTTTAACGGTAGCAGAAGCCATGATGGCACAAGGTGTTTATTAAGATAGCGTCTGCTAAATTTTTTAGCAGACGATTTTTTATGCCACTAGTTTTAATCCTATGGCACCAATTAAGACTATTCCAATATAAAATATTCGCTTAAAATTTTTCGATTCTCCGTAAAATATCATACCAATAATCGTTCCTCCTACAACTCCAACCCCTGTCCAAAGGGCATAGGCGGTCCCCATAGGAATCGTTTGCATTGCGATTGATAATAACACTAAACTAGATACAAATGCAAGTATAAAAAAAGTCAGCGGAACCCATATTTTTTTACTTAAATGTATTTGGTTTAGCATCGCAACACCGAAGGCTTCTAATCCACCAGCAAGAATTAATAATAGCCAAGCCACTATGAATTTCCTCCTTGTTTTATATCTTCATCAGTTACTGTTTTTAAGCCAATAACACCATAAAGTAAAATTGCAATGAATAGTAATTTAGACGTTTTAATTGGTTCGTTGAAAAATAATATTTCTATAATTACAGTTCCAGCAGTTCCTAAGCCGACAAAAACGGAATAGACTGTTCCTGCAGGTAAAATACTGCTTGATTTGATTAATAAATAATTACTGATAACTATTGCAATGATGGTACCTGACCATGTCCAAAAATTATAGGCATGTGCTAATCCGATAACCCAAAAAACTTCAAAAATGGCGGCAATGATGACGATCAACCAATTTCTTTTCATAAAAAACCTCCTAAAAAAATAGCCTAAGAGAATACTGTTTAATAGTATCTCCCAGGCTTTTATCCTTCCGTGTCACGGATCGAATTTCGATTCGTGTGTTTTCTCTTGGACCAGACCTACAAAGAGCGGAACCCTAGAAAACAATTTCTTTACAAAAGAAATTATACAACATATTTTAATTAAAAAAAAATGAAGAGTTTTGTAATATTTTGCCCTTGAGAAATTGTTATAAAATTTAAAAAATAAAAAATAGTGTATTGACTATTTTGTTAAAAATTGTTAACATTCAGATATAACGAAAATATAAACTGACGTAAAAAATCCGTCATACGAATTATTGTAATGGGGAAGGGGGGAACTTTCTTGGATGGGAAAATTTATGATGTAACGATAATCGGTGGAGGTCCCGTTGGACTCTTTGCAGCATTTTATGGTGGCATGCGTCAATTAAAAGTAAAAATTATTGAAAGTCTGCCACAGCTCGGAGGGCAATTAACAGCACTTTATCCAGAGAAATATATTTATGATGTTGCAGGTTTTCCAAAAATAAAGGCACAGGAACTTGTTGATCAATTAATAAATCAAGCCTTTCAATTTAACCATGAGGTCGTTCTTGGAGAAAAAGTGGAAACTTTGACGAAATTAGATGGTATCTTCCAATTAGAGACAGATAAAAATGTTCATCTTTCAAGAACCGTTCTCATTACTGCAGGTGTTGGTGCATTTCAACCTCGGAAATTAAATATCCAAGGTGCAGAAAAATATGAAAATAATAACTTACATTATTATGTAAAAGAAGTTAAACGTTTTCACAATAAAAATGTATGTGTTCTTGGTGGTGGAGATTCTGCTGTAGATTGGGCATTGATGCTAGAACCGGTTGCAAAAAGTGTTTCAATTATCCACAGGAGAAATGAGTTCCGTGCACATGAATCATCAGTAGAGCAATTAAAGAACGCTAATATCTGTATTTACACGCCTTATGTAGTCTCCAATGTATGTGGAAATGATTCAGAAATCGAGTCTATTGAGATTAAACATATAAAAACGGAAGAGAAAATGAAAGTAGAATTGGATGAACTGATTTGTAATTATGGTTTTATTTCATCTCTTGGTCCAATAAAAAATTGGGGGATAGAAATTGATAAAAATTCTATTGTAACAGACTCTACGATGCAAACAAGTGTTGAAGGAGTATATGCAGCGGGAGACATTGTTACTTATAATGGTAAGGTCAAGTTAATTGCAACCGGATTCGGTGATGCTGCAACGGCTATTAGCAGTATAAAAGCATATATTAATCCAAATGCAAGAAAACAACCACAACATAGTACAAGTATTTTTGAAAAAATAGTGGTGTCTTAAGAGAGGGATAGAATATGGCCTATGTGATAACATCTCCATGTCGACATGAAATGTCAGCAGAATGTGTTGAAGTATGTCCCGTTGATGCAATTCATGAGGGAGAAGATATGTACTATATTGACCCGGATATATGTATTGATTGTGCAGCTTGTGAAGCTGTTTGTCCAGTCCAAGCCATCTATTATGAAGAAGATGTACCTGAACATGATCAGGAATATATTCAAAGAAATAAACAATTCTTCTTAAAAAATTCATAAAACTAGTATACATCTTTTTAAATTTATATGTTGGTGGTGAACAAAGGGTGTTATATCAAGAAGAAATCGAAACAATGTCAAGGAAGAAATTAGAAGAGCTACAATTAAAAAGATTACAAGATACGGTTAAACGGGTATATAGGAATGTTCCTTTTTATCAGAAGAAATTGTTAGAGCAAGGAATAACACCAGATGATGTTCAAACATTAACGGATATAAAGAAATTGCCGTTCACCAAAAAGACTGATTTACGTGCTAATTATCCATTTGGACTATTAGCCGTCTCGATGAAAGAAGTAATTCGAATACACTCTTCCAGTGGCACAAGTGGCAAGCCAACAACAGTAGCCTACACGAAAAATGATATCAACCATTGGGCAGAAATAATGGCACGGTGTATTGCCGCATGCGGTGGGGAACCCGGAGGCATTTTACACAATGCCTATGGATATGGTTTGTTTACAGGTGGATTAGGAATCCATTATGGATCGGAAAAGTTAGGAATGGCAACTGTACCGGTATCTGCTGGAAATACGGAACGTCAAGTTATGTTAATTGAAGACTATAAACCAACAGTTATCACAGCTACTCCTTCCTATTTATTAAACATTATTGAAACAATGGATAAGTTAGGTATAGACCCGCAAAATACAAGTTTGCAATATGGAATTTTAGGTGCAGAATCTTGGTCGCAAGAAATTAGAACACATATTGAGGAACGATTAAATATTAAGGCTATGGATATTTATGGATTGAGCGAAGTGATGGGACCTGGTGTTGGTATTGAATGTAAAGAGGTACAAAATGGTCTGCACATTGCAGAAGATCATTTTCTTGTAGAAATAATTGATCCGGAGTCGTTGGAGCCCGTTCCTGATGGTGAAGAAGGAGAACTTGTATTTACGAGTTTAACAAAAGAAGCTATGCCGGTAATTCGTTACCGGACTGGTGATATTGCCTCCATAATACCAGACCCGTGTCAATGTGGACGTACTCATAAAAGAATTTCCCGCATTAAAGGACGGATAGATGATATGCTGATTATCCGTGGTGTGAATGTTTTCCCATCAGAAATAGAAAGCGCTTTATTACAATTTGAAGAACTAGTTCCGCACTATCAACTTATTATTTCGCGTGAAGGCGCGCTTGATAAAGTAACATTAAAAGTAGAAATAAATGAAAAAATATATAAAAGCATTAATCAAAATTTAGAACACGACAAAATAAAACATCTTACCGCAAGAATTTATCGGAAGATTAAGAATAGTTGTTTGATTTCGGTTGAAACTCTGGTTGAATCTCCTGGATCAATTCCTAGGTCTGAAGGAAAAGCGATTCGGGTTTTAAAATTAAATGAAAAACATGTAAAAATATAAAATCATTATTTAAAGGGGTGCTTTTTCGATGGTTAATGTAGCCTCTTTTGAGAATCTCACGGAACAAGAAAAATATGCACACTTTATGGAACGAATTAATAAAGGTGAGAAAATTGAAGCTGAAGATTGGATGCCCGATGATTACAGAATGAATTTAATCAAATTAATTTCTATGCATGGAATTAGTGAAATTATGGGAGCGCTACCAGAAAAAGAATGGGTCCCAAAAGCTCCAACATTACATCGTAAATTAGCCATTATGGCAAAGGTTCAAGATGAAATGGGACACGGTCAATTATTATTACGTGTTGCAGAAGATTTAATGAAACCGTTAGGAAAAAATAGGGAAGATATAATGCAAGATTTATTTACAAAACGTTTAAAGTTTCATAATGTTTTCCATATGCCAGCACCCACTTGGGCTGATGCTGCAATTATTGCTTGGCTTGTAGATGGTGCAGCCATTTTAACGCAAACAATGTTATTAAAAACTTCCTATGGTCCCTATGGCAGAGCGTTAAAGCGAATCTGTCAGGAAGAATCATTCCATGCAAAACATGGTGAAAGTCTTGTATTAGCTTTAGCATCAGGTACAACATATCAAAAGAAAATGTTGCAAGAGGCACTAAATCGTTGGTGGGAATCATTGTTAGTGTTCTTTGGGCCAAAATCTGCAAAAGTAGTTGGACATTCTAAAGTCGATATCAATATTAAATATAAAATTCGTTCAAAAACCAATGAGGAACTACGTCAAGAATTCTTAACAAAATATGTTCCGAAAATTAAGAAATTAGGATTAATAATTCCAGATGAAACTTTGCGTTTTGATGAGGAAAAAGGTGAATGGGTTTATCAAGAACCTGACTGGAAAAAATTTAAAGAAATTACAAAAGGAAACGGTCCTATGACGGATAACCGTTTAGCTTTAAGAAGGGAATCCTATGAAAATACGAAGTGGGTCCGAGAAGCTTTAACTCATGTTAAGGACAAAAAAATTCTAGTTGGATAAGATGTGCCCTAAGAAAATAAAAGAGAAAGATTGCCTTATCAACTTTCATTAAAGTAATACGGAATGAGGTGAATCTCAATGGTAAAAGAGTTCTATCAAGAATATGAAGTCTTCAGTCGTAGAAGGAGCGACTTAAGCCTTGAACATCGTTTCAGTATTCTTGCCCCAAATTTAGAAATGGCTTATGTGTTGGCAAAGGAAAATTTTTTTAGAAGAGAGCAAATCCATGATTTATGGGTCGTCAAACGCTCGGATATTCGTAAGATGACTGAAGAAGAAAGAGAAGCTTTTAAACGTTTAGATAATAAACATTATCGAGAAACAAAAGGATATGCTGATCTTCCGTCAAAGTGGCGAAAATTGGAAGCGATGAATACTGGTGGTGAAGTGCAATGAAAAAAAATGAATCTTTGCGGGAGTTACTTTATCAGTTAGCGGATGATAATTTTATTCATGCTTTTCGTGGATCCGAATGGTTAGGCTTAGTACCACATATTGAGGAAGATGTCGCTTACTCTTCAATAAGTCAAGATACAATGGGTCATGCATATATGTTTTATCAGTTACTTGAGGATCTTGGTGAAGGAAACCTTGATCAAATCGCCCACGGTCGTAAACCGGAACAATTCCGAAATGCGATTATCCTTGAAGAAAAAAACGGACCGGGATCATATTTGGAAAAACCAGATTACGATTGGGCTTTCACCGTAGTCAGAAATTTATTATACAGTCATTTTAAAACAATTCAACTTGAATCTTTGAAACAATCAAGCTATGAACCACTTTCGATTGTATCTCGAAAAATCCAATCGGAACAATATTATCATTTAATGCATTGGGAAACTTGGTTTACACAATTAATGCTAAGTACGGAAGTTGCCAGAACAAAAATGGAAGATGCCATCAAGCGTATATGGAAGGACTTAGGTGGTCTCATCTCTTTAGGAAATTATGGGGATGAAATTTCTGCTAATCAATATATTGATTCAGAGCAAAAACTGGAAACAAGGTTTTTAGAAAGTATTGAAAAGGTGTTTAAGAAAGTTGAATTTACAATAGATGAAAACCCAGGAATGTTACGTGGAAATGGAAGGAATGGGGAACATACTGAAGATTTAAAACAAGCAATCGAAACGTTAAGTGAAGTTTATCTTTCAGATTTGGAAGCGGCTTCTTGGTAAGAGTGTGTTATATATGAAGTCTGTTCGAAAGGGAGGTGCCGATATGCCGTCAAAAACAATTGCATTAAAAAAAGAAATTATGGACATCCTCCAAAACGTCAAAGATCCTGAAATGAAGCCGATTAGTATCGTAGAACTTGGAATGGTTGAAGATATTGAGATTACTGAAAACACGATACATGTAAAATTATTACCAACCTTTACCGGTTGCCCAGCACTAGATTTGATTAAAGAAAATATTAAAAATGAAGTAAAAGATGCACTATCGTCACTAGATAACAAGTTTAATGTAGATGTCAAATATTGCTACCATCCACCTTGGACTACGAAACGTATTAGCGAGGAAGGTAGAAAGAAATTAAAAAAGTTTGGTATTGCAACACCTTCTCCGGATCATAATCCTGGAGATCCGTGGGAAATTGAATGTCCATACTGTAATTCAACCAATATTACAATGGAAAATATTTTTGGACCAGCAGCATGCCGAAGTATTTTATATTGCAGGCAATGTAGAAATCCATTTGAAGCCATGAAACCAATAGCTTAAAAAAGGAAAGGATGATTTTTATGGTAAAACTAATTGCACTTTACAAACAACCTAAAGATCCAAAGGCGTTCGATGAACACTATTATAATGTACATGTACCAATTACGGAAAAAATTCCAGGATTACGCAAAGTGGAAATTACAAAAATTGTTGGGTCACCAACTGGTAAAAGCGAATATTACTTGTTGTGTGAAATGTACTATGATGATCATCAATCATTAAAAGAAGCCATGAAAACTGATGAAGCAAAAGCATCTGGGAAAGATTTAATGTCCTTTGCAGGAGATCTTGTAACAATGATGATAGGTGAGGAAGTTGAGTAATTATCAGTATATTTTCACTGAAATTGATGACGCTGTTGGCAAAATTATTCTGAATCGGCCTGAAGTGCTTAATGCGTTAAACAGGCCGATGATTACAGAATTAGTCAATGCACTTGAAACCTTTAATAAGAACGAAAATATAAAGGTGATATTATTAACTGCTAATGGAAGATCATTTGCGGCTGGTGCAGATATAAAAGAAATGAAAGAAGATGATCCGATTTATTTAGAAAAGTTGGATCAGTTTGCAGAATGGGACCGTATGTCATTGATTAAAAAACCAATTATCGCTGCCGTGCAAGGTTATGCTGTTGGTGGTGGATTTGAACTTGTATTAAGCTGTGATATCGTATTTGCTGCAGAAAATGCGAAATTTGGTTTTCCAGAAGTAAATTTGGGTGTGATGCCAGGGGCTGGAGGTACCGTGAAATTAACGAAAACAATTGGACCAAGAAAAGCTTTAGAGTGGTTATGGACTGGTGAATATTTCGATGCGAAAAAAGCATATGAATATGGTTTAGTCAATCGAGTACTTCCAGTTGAAGTTCTTTTTGATGAAGCAATGGCATTTGCTAAAAAAGTTGCCACACAGCCGCCACTATCAATCCGCTTAATAAAAGATACAGTTACAAAGGCGGTCGATTTATCTACTTATGAATCTATGCAATATGAAAGGAAAAACTTCTATTTGCTTTTCGCAACAGATGATCAAAAGGAAGGAATGCAAGCTTTTGTTGAAAAGAGACAACCGATATTCAAAGGAAAGTAGGTGGATTCGTTGTATGAAACTATTCTTTATAAAGTGAAAAATAAAGTTGCGTATTTAACACTAAATCGACCTGATAGTCTTAACGCTTTTAATGAAATCATGAATAAAGAAATTGTCCAAGCATTAAAAATTGCTGAAAAAGATCCGAGTGTACGTGCATTAGTGATTCAGGGGGCAGGCAGAGCCTTTTGTTCTGGAGAAGATTTAAAAAGTTTGGACAAAAATATTGATCTAGGTGAAATCATAAAAAAACGATATACTCCAATGTTAAAACAAATAGCTAGTTTCAGTAAACCGATTATTGCTTCTGTTAACGGTGTTGCTGCTGGTGCCGGGTTTAGCCTTGCACTTGCTTGTGATTTCCGAATTGTATCTGATAAAGCAACCTTTATCCAAGCGTTTATTAATATCGGACTTGTTCCAGATACAGGAAATTTATTTTATTTACCTAAACTTGTCGGTACTGCGAAAGCAATCGAACTATCCATTTTAGGTGAAAAAATTACAGCTGGTGATGCTGAAAAGTACGGACTTGTGACAAAGGTGGTTCCTTTTGATGAATTAGAAAGCGAAACGGAAAATTTTGCTGAAAAACTAGCGAATAAACCGACAAAAGCAATCGAATTAATTAAGAACCTTATTCGAAAAAGTTATGAAACAAGATTAGATGAGTTTTTAGAATATGAAGCCTATAGTCAAAAAATTGCAGGGTCTACAGAGGATTTTAAAGAGGGTGTCCAATCTTTTGTTGAGAAAAGAAAACCAGTGTTCCAAGGACGTTAAAAGGAAATACTGATTAGACCGAAACACCAATTCTATCCATTATGTTTCTTTTAATCTATTAAAACTTTTTTATACGAACCGAAAAAAGATCGGTTCGTATAATCTTTTTAATATATAGGGGCTATATTAGATTAAATTGGAAATAAAATATAAATTATAGTAGAATCAGAATAATGAAAAAAGTAAAATGTTTAAAGTGTTAAAATTATGACAGAAAAATACTAGAAGGATGTTAATTAATGGAAAACATACCAAGTACTCGTTCAATGATTATTACATTGTATGGTGATTATATTCGACATTATGGAAATGAGATTTGGATAGGAAGTTTAATTGAATTGCTTGCAGCTTTCGGTTATAACGAGCAATCTGTAAGAGCAGCCATTTCACGGATGAGTAAACAAAATTGGTTGGAAAGTAGAAAAGAAGGAAATAAAAGTTTCTACTCATTAACTAAATTTGGGAAAAGACGGACGGAAGAAGCCGCTGGAAGAATTTATCAAGTGGAACCCGGTAAATGGGATGGAAAATGGCGGATATTCTTTTATAAAATACCCGAAGAAAGAAGAAAAGTTCGAGATCAACTTAGAAATGAATTAATTTGGAGTGGCTTTGCGCCTTTATCAAACAGTGCATGGATTAGCCCCAACGACTTGAAAGAACAAGTTTATACAATTGTAAAAAAATATGATATCGCTGATAATGTCAATTTTTTTGTTTCAGAAAATATTGGAACGAAATCAAACACACAGATCGTAAGTGAATATTGGGATATAGAGGAAATCAACCGAACATATGAAAAATTTATTAGTCTTTTTAAAGACGGGTATCAAAATGACGAAAGTAAAATTCGTTCAGGTAAGTTAAGTAATCAAAAGTGTTTTGTAAGGAGAGCATTACTCGTTCATGAGTACCGTAAATCTCTCTTTGTCGACCCAGGTCTCCCTAAAGAATTACTTCCTAACAAATGGAAGAAAGAGGAAGCAGTTCATTTATTTCAAAAATATTACCGTATTTTGGAACAACCAGCCAATGAATATTTTGAAGAAGTCTTTTCCAAAGGATATGGTAAAATTACCAAAAATTCTAATATAATGTAAAAAGATTTTCCGGCTTAATGTCAGTTATAAAAAAAATAGGATGTGTTTAGAATGAGAAATTCAATCACAGAAATTTTAAAAATAAAGTATCCCATTATACAAGGTGGTATGGGCAATATAAGTGATCCACTACTTGCAGCAGCGATTTCTAATGCTGGTGGATTAGGTACAATTGGTACAGGAAATTTGCCGATATCTGAAATTTCTAATAAAATAAAGGTGATGATTTCCAATACGACTAAACCATGCTGTGTAAATATCCCTATATCGGTACATCCATATCCAAAATTAGTTGCTGAAGAAGTGATTGCTCATCGTGTTCCGGTTGTTTCTCTTTCAGCTGGAAATCCTTCTGATTTAATTGGAATGTTTCATGAACATAATATAAAAGTTATTTGTGTAACTTCAACAGTTAGACAAGCCAAAAAAGCGGAAATACTAGGCGCTGATCTAATTGTTTGTGAAGGGTACGAAGCGGCAGGAATTAATTCACCAAATGAAAGTACTACAATGACATTAATACCTCAGGTGGCTAAAGAAGTTTCCATTCCAATTGTTGCAGCTGGTGGAATAGCTGATGGAAAAGGATTTGCAGCCGCAATAGCACTAGGTGCATCAGGAGTACAACTAGGAACTCGTTTTGTCGCTACTAAAGAAGCAAATTTCCATCCAAATTATAAAAAATCGATATTAAAAGCAAATGATGAGTCAACTGTCATAGTTGGAAGAAGTTTCAAACAGGTTAGAAGAATATTAAAAAATCATTATGCAGAAAGCTTACTAAATTTAGAGAATAAAAGAGGTAGTATTGAAGAATATAAAGAAAAAACAAGTGAAGAACGTCATTATATTGGTACAGTTGAAGGAAATGATCGAGAAGGATTTATGACAGGCGGTCAAATTGCAGGTTTAATTGAAGACCTCCCGACTGTTGCAGAAGTAATGGAAAATATGATCAATGAAGCAAAAGATATTTTAAATCCTAACTATTTTAACTTGTCTTTGAAGTTGATTTAAATTGGCTTACATACTAAAGAGTTTTTATGAAGTGAAGATAACCTACAAAAATTTGGATATGTATAGGAGGTTGTGATGATTAAAAAATATAAAACTACAGATCTTGTAAAAGCTGCCAACAATGGTGCCGCCCCTCCAAACTGTGATATAACATTACAAATAATTCCTGCCTATGCTAAAGATGGAATTGCAAAGGGAATTTGGAATGTTGATGAAAAGTTTATCAATGGTAACGGTGTCGTTATGGGAGGATATATTGCTTCTGCTGCTGATACAATAATGGCATATGCAATTTCATCAAAATTAAAAGAAAATCAATCTTTTGCATCCATTAATTTAAATACTACTTTTCATCGACCAGTGACTACTGGAACCGTTGAAGTAAAAGCAAAAGTTGAAAGAATAGGGAAAACAGTTGCCTACTTATCAGCAGAAATTATACAAAATGATAAAATAGTTGGAAATGCAGTATCATCAATCATGATTATTGATAACTAAACATTAACATAACAAACCTAAAAGCAGTTGTAATCTTTATAATTAAGGAGATGATTTTATTTTTTTTAATAGAGGTGAGAGTATGGATGAGACAGATATAAAATTATTAAAAATTTTGCAAGAAGACGGGAGGATTACGTTAAGTGAACTGTCCAAAAAATTGGCTCTAAGTAGACCAAGTGTAACGGAAAGGTTAAATCGACTAAAAGAAAAAGGAATTATAAACAAAATTTCAGCAACCGTTTCACCAGAAAAAATTGGCAGAAATATTTTGTTGTATATTCATGTAAGCGAATTAAGTGTTTCTTATAGTCATTTTGAAAAAATGACAGCTGAGCACCCAGACATTTTTGAATGTCATCGTTTGACTGGTGAAATGCATTATTTGTTAAAAGCAGCTGTGAAAGATATGGACCATTTAAATAAACTAATTGATTATTTAATAAAGTTCGGAATCATCCATACTTCAATTGTATTGAAATCTCCTGTATCCAATAAAAAAATCCTCCCAATTGATGAAAATTCCCCATGGCCTTTTGAAGAATAATTCTTCAAAATTTTTTTATGACAAATGTGAAAGCTTAAACAATTTAGCTTACTTCTGAATCTTCTATACTGTTAACAGATAATGCTATTCATTTTTTACTGAATATTCAAAATGAATTAAATTATTTTTCATTTTATTCTGATTGAATACGAAAAACTAAATTTTCTTTCGTTTTGTTATTCAAAATATTTAGTATATTCTTTATAATAGGTAACGAATGTTAGCAGCTTAAGATAAAACGATTTTGAAAGCGCTTAAATAAAAAAGGGGGTATGATTATGGAAAATAGAGATCAATGGACATCCAGGCTAGGATTTATATTTGCAGCAGCGGGATCAGCGATCGGACTTGGTGCCATTTGGAAATTTCCGTATGTAGCTGGAACTAGTGGGGGAGGAGTATTTTTACTTATTTTCATTTTATTTACTGTTTTAGTTGGTTTACCACTTTTACTTGGTGAATTTATTATTGGTAGAACAACACAAAAAGATGCCATTGAATCCTTTAAAGAACTTGCACCAAATAGTTCATGGCATTTGATTGGCAGACTAGGTATGGTTACATGTTTCATTTTACTTTCTTTTTATAGTGTTGTAGGCGGCTGGATTATCTTATATATCATTAAGGGAATTACTGGTGGACTAAGTGGGCTAACAAATGAACAATATCAAGAAGTATTTGGCCAAACAATATCTGATCCGCTGATTTCCATATCGGGTCATTTAATTTTTATGCTTATCACCATTTTTGTTGTTTCTAAAGGGATTGCTGAAGGTATAGAAAAGGCAAATAAAATAATGATACCTGGCCTATTTATTTTGTTATTAATTGTTATCCTTCGTTCTGTTACATTAGATGGTTCACATGTAGGAATTGAGTTTTTCTTTAAACCAGACATTTCGAATATGACATCTGAAACTTTACTTTTTGCTATGGGTCAATCTTTTTTTACACTCAGTGTTGGTGTATCTGTCATGATTACATATAGTTCTTACGTATCAAAGAAGGAAAGTCTACCTGCATCAGCAATTTCGATTGTTATTATGAATATTTTTGTTGCGTTATTAGCTGGTTTAGCTATTTTCCCTGCGGTCTTTTCTTTTGGACTACAACCTGACCAAGGACCAGTATTAATTTTTAACGTTTTACCTTTTGTCTTTGATCAAATTCCATTCGGTATCATATTTTTAATCGCGTTTTTTATTTTGTTTTTGTTTGCGGCATTAACATCTGCTTTTTCCATGTTGGAAATAATTGTAGCTGTATTTTCTAAAGGTGATAAAACAAAACGAATGAAATTTTCATGGATTATTGGATTGTTAATATTTCTTGTTGGAATACCATCAGGCTTATCTTTCGGCGTATTAAGTGACATCACATTGTTTGATAAAATCATTTTTGATAATGCAGATTACTTAGTCAGTAATATTCTAATGCCACTTGGTGCATTGTTAATTAGCATTTTTATCCCATTAAAAATTTCGAAAGAAAGATTACTTGAAGAAATATCCAGTGGTTCATCTATTGGTAAGAAAATTTTTGCATCTTGGTATTTATTATTAAAATATTTAGTACCAATCGCGATTATCATCGTTTATTTAGATTTAATCGGCATTATTTAAATATAAAAATAAACAGAACTACGATTGTATATTTCTGAATATCAATAAAATTCATTATTAATTTAGTTACTTATGATTTTAAAGAGGTGTTTAATATGAAAATGATAGAAAAAGAATCATTGTTGAATGACTTTCTATTTTTTAACCTCATAGCAGAACATGAACAAGTTGTTTTTTGCAATGATCCGGATACAGGACTAAAAGCAATTATCGCCATTCACAATACAACACTTGGACCAGCATTAGGTGGTTGTCGGATGTATCCTTATTCTAGTGTGGAGGAAGCCTTAAAAGATGTACTTCGTTTATCAAAGGGAATGACTTATAAGTGTGCAGCTGCAGATCTAGATTTTGGAGGAGGAAAAGCTGTAATTATTGGTGATCCGGAAAAGGATAAATCTCCAGAACTTTTCAGAGCTTTTGGTCAGTTTGTTGAATCGTTAGACGGAAGATTTTATACAGGGACAGATATGGGGACCACAATGGATGATTTTGTTCAGGCCAATAAAGAGACAAATTATATTGTCGGTTTGCCAGAAAGTTATGGAGGTGGTGGAGACTCATCTATTCCTACTGCAATGGGTATTATATATGGTTTGAAAGCAGTAAATAAGACTCTATTTGGAAATGAAAGTCTTGGTGGTGTTACTTATGCCATTCAAGGTTTAGGGAAAGTTGGATTTAAAGTAGCTGAAAACTTGTTAGAAGAAGGAGCACATTTAATTGTTTCTGATGTTAATGTGAATCGTTTAAAGGAAATTGAGGAAAAAGCAAATTCATTAAATGGGCGCATCAAGATTGTAAGTAATGAGGAAATTTTTTCTCAAAAAGCCGATATATTCGTTCCATGTGCAATAGGAGGAATTATTAACGATCAAACGATTGATCAATTAAAAGTCCAGGCAGTTGCTGGTTCTGCGAACAACCAATTATTAACTGAAGAACATGCATTGAAGTTATTTGATAAAGGGATTCTGTATGCACCAGATTATATTATAAATTCTGGAGGATTAATTCAGGTAGCCGATGAACTTTATAACATTAATAAAGAACGTGTCCTTGAGAAAACAAAACGTATATACGATACACTTATTGACGTGTTTCAACAGTCTGAACGTAATAACATTACAACACTTGAAGCAGCAAATTTTATGTGTGAACAAAGAATACTTTCAGCAAGAAATCGAAACAACTTTTTTAACCATTCTGTGAGACCAAAATGGAATATACTTAATTAATCAGGTAGGGAGGGTTTCAAATGAATCCACAATTTTCTTTAAAAAAAATCATTGACGATGAAGGTAATTTACTTGACTCTTCATATAAAAGTGAAATAACAGATCAACTTACGAAGCGCTTTTATTATCATATGTATCGCATTCGATTGTTCGATAGAAAATCAATAAGCTTGCAACGACAAGGAAGAATAGGTACTTATCCTCCTTTTGAAGGTCAAGAAGCTGCCCAAGTTGGAAGCGCTTTAGCTTTAGATGAAAATGATTGGATGTTACCAACATATAGAGACCATGGTGCAACTCTAACTTTTGGATTTGATATGACGAAAACATTACTCTATTGGAAAGGGCGCGTAGAAGGGTGTGTTCCGCCGGAGGGAAAACGAATTTTTCCACCAGCTGTTCCTATTGCAACACAAATACCTCATGCGGCAGGGGTTGCTTGGGCAGAAAAATTGAAAGGTACCAAAAATGCTGTAATTGTTTACTTTGGAGATGGAGCAACATCTGAAGGAGATTTTCATGAAGGTTTGAACTTTGCGAGTGTATTAAAAGCTCCTGTTGTATTCTTTAATCAAAATAATGGGTATGCGATTTCTGTTCCAATCTCTAAACAAATGAATTCCAAAACGATTGCACAAAAAGCCGTTGCTTATGGTATACCTGGAATTCGTATCGATGGAAATGATTGTTTTGCCGTTTATTTTAATGTGAAAAATGCTCTTTATTCTGCGAGAGCTGGTAACGGACCTACATTAATTGAAGCAGTAACTTGGCGGAAAGGTGCACATACAACTGCAGATGATCCAACAAGATATCGGTCAGATGAACAAGGAAACAGTATCGTTGACCCTTTAATACGTCTCGAGCGGTTTATGAAGAAATACGGATTTTGGGAGCAAGATTGGTTTACTGAAATCGATGAAAAAATCAAACAGGAAATTGAATCGTCTGTTGAAGCCATGGAAAGTTATCCGGATCCAAATGTCAATGATTTATTTGATCATGTATTTGCCGTATTACCAGACCAGTTAATGGAACAGAAAAAAAGTGTTCTCGAACAATTAAGGAGGGAATCTTATGGCACTTCAAATGGATAATTTGTTCGAACAAGTTGAGAGAGAAACTACCGAAAATTTAACGATTTTAGGCGCAATTAACCATGGTTTGAAAACTTTATTAGAAATGGATGAACGCATTCTTGTGTTAGGAGAAGATGTTGGAAAAAACGGTGGAGTCTTCCGAGCGACCGATGGATTGCAAAAACGTTTTGGAGAAGAACGTGTTGTGGATACACCGTTAGCAGAATCTGGCATTATAGGCACATCCGTTGGTTTAGCGGTAAATGGTTTCAAGCCGATTGCTGAAATTCAATTTTTAGGATTTATTTATCCAGCTTATGATCAAATTATGACACACGTATCCCGAATGCGGCAAAGAACTATGGGGAAATTGACTGTCCCAATAGTTATACGTGCACCCTATGGAGCAGGGGTTCGGTCACCGGAAATCCATTCGGACAGTTCTGAAGCCCTTTTTACACATATGCCTGGTATAAAGGTTGTTTGTCCTTCTACCCCATATGATGCAAAAGGGTTATTAATTGCGGCTGCAGAAGATCCAGATCCAGTCTTAATTTTAGAACCGATGAAGATTTATCGAGCAAAACGTGCCGAGGTTCCGGTTGGGTATTATAAAGTTGATTTAGGAAAAGGCCGAATTGTAAGAAAGGGAGACGATGTTACATTAATTGCTTGGGGAGCAATGATTCCTGTCGTGGAGAAAGCAGCTGAGGAAGCAAAGAAACAAGGTATAAGTTGTGAAATAATTGATTTACGAACTCTATATCCAATTGATCGGGATATGATTGCCGAATCCGTCCAAAAAACAGGCAGGGCCGTCATCGTTCATGAAGCATATGCTACAGGAGGACTCGGAAATGATATTGTCTCCATAATTAATGATACGTCATTTTTATATCTACGTGCACCAATTGAAAGAGTGACAGGATTTGATGTACCGGTTCCATTATTCGCATTAGAAGAGCATTTCCTGCCAACACCACGGCGTGTTTTAGATGGCATTCTTAAAGTTGTTCATTTCTAAATCATATTGAATAGTTTCATAGGTTCATATAAAAAGATGAAGTACTAGTAGTATATAAATTTTACCCTTGAATTGATTTAGGGAAGGGGGAAAAGTCATGATAGCGGTAAAGTTGCATGATATTGGTGAAGGAATGACAGAAGGGGAAATTTTAAAATATTATGTTAAACCAGGTGACTATGTTAAAGCTGATCAGCCACTCTTAGAAGTACAAACCGATAAAATGGTAGCTGAATTACCTGCACCGATAGAAGGTACGGTTAAAGAAATCATCATTAAAGAAGGAACAACAGTGGAAGTTGGAACAACGTTACTTTATATAGAGGCCGAAAAAAAGGAAATTCAAAACAAACAAGTAGTGTCTGTTGCGAATGAAAAAATAAAGACAGAGATTAAGGAAATGGTACCTTTTGAACAAAAACAAATCTTTTACACACCGCATCGACGGGTGTTAGCAACACCATATACTAGAAAAATTGCACGCGATAACAATATTAATATTGAAGAAGTCCCAGCGTCTGATCCATCAGGAAGGGTGACAGAAGAGGATGTTTATCGTTATATTGAACAAAAAAGAAACTCAACAAAAACAATACCACAAAAAACGAAATCACTTTCTAATGAGGAAACTATACAACAAACAAGTCTAATAGAAGAAATCGCCTTGAATCCTATTCGGAAAAAAATCTCTAAAAAAATGACGAAATCAATTTTTACAATTCCCCATGTGACTTCGTTTGACGAAATTAACATGACAAAATTAATGAACATGCGAAAAGAATTAAAAGACTCAGGTTATTCAATTAGTGTAGCTGCATTTTTAATAAAAGCTCTTGTCATTGCATTAAAAGATTTTCCAGTATTTAATGCTGAATTGGATGATAAAAACGAAAAGCTTCGTGTGAAAAAATACTACAATATTGGTATAGCAGTGGATACAACTGAAGGCTTACTTGTGCCTGTAATTCATAACGCAGATAAAAAGTCAATTCAATTCATTCATGATGAGATCAAACGTTTAAATGAACAGGCAAGAAATGGAAAATTAAAGATAGATGATATGAAAGATAGTACTTTTACTGTTAGTAATGTTGGTCCTCTAGGAAGTACTGGTGCTACACCAATAATTAATTATCCTGAAACTGCACTGATTGCATTTCATAAAACCAAAATGATGCCGATCGTTTCTAAGAATGATGAAATTATAGTAGCTCAGATGATGAATGTATCATTATCTTTTGACCATCGTGTTGCCGATGGAGCTACAGCAGTAAATTTCATTAATCGATTTAAAGAATTAGTTGAAGAACCGAATATACTCTTACTGGAGTTGGTATGAATGGTAGTTGGAGAAATTTGTCAAGAACGGGATTTAATTATTATTGGGGGAGGACCAGGTGGTTATACGGCAGCCATTCGAGCTGCACAATTAGGTATTAACGTAACATTAATTGAAAAAGATAAAATGGGTGGAAATTGTTTAAACAAAGCATGTATTCCATCGAAATTATATGCTTACACTGGAAAGAAAAAAGTTGAAATGAGACATCTCGAGAATTTAGGCTTTCCAAAAATCGATAACTTTAGTGATTTAACCCCTATATTAAATTATAAAGAAAAAATCACAAAAACTTTACAAAGGGGAATTCAATCACTTTGTAAAGGGAATCAAATCGAAGTCATTACAGGAAAAGCAACATTTTTATCTAAAAACCGTATTGGCGTTGAAAATGGACACCAGTTTGATATTTTTGAATTTAAACAAGCAATTATTGCAACGGGAAGTATACCTAAAATGCAAAAGGGGATCGCGAACACTCAAAACCGCATGTTTCTTTCCCATGAAATATTTAATTTAAATGAAGTACCAGAGCATTTAATCGTGTATGGAAATGACTATATTGCTTTAGAAGTTGCTACAACGTTTCATGCGTTAGGAGCCAAAATCACAATTTTGTGGGAAAACAGTGAACTTCCTTTCGATCGTTCAATAAATAAAGAATTCTTACGAATTTTTAAGAAGAAAAAAATACAATGGATTAATTCAGTTTCGCTACAAACGGTTGAAGAAAAAGATGATCGTTTAATACTTACGATAAGTATTGGTAGTGAAGTTTCGGAAATTACAGGAACCCATTTATTCATCTCTGGTACTCGCTTACCAAACATAAAAGAACTTGGTCTTGAACGAATCGGTATGGAGTTTTTGAAAGAAGGTTTTATTAAAATAAATAAGAACCTAGAAACTTCGATTCCGAATATTTATGCAATCGGTGATGTAACCGGAACACCTTTTTTAGCAGTGAAAGCTATTAAGCAAGGAAAAGTCATTGCAGAACGATTAGCGGGGTGTAATTCTGAAGTTGATTTGACATTTTTACCAGAAATTGCTCATACTATACCACCGATGGCATCGGTAGGGTTATCTGAAGATGATGCTAAACGTGCGTATAAAGATATCCGTACAAATCAATTTTCACTTGCATCAAATGGATATTCAATGATTACTGGAGAAAAAGATGGTTTTATAAAAATTATTTCCGATGCACAAAAGGACATCATTCTGGGTATACACATGATTGGCGATGGGGCAGTAGAACTATCGAGTACTTTCGTCCAGTTATTAGAAATGGCAGCAAAAGAAGAAGATGTGAAATTTCCTTTATATGCACATCCTAGTATGAATGAAGGATTATTAGAAGCTGTTGAAGGGTTGGTCGGCCTATCGATCCACACCATACCAAAACGAAATAAAAAAAATGAACCAATCCAATTATCATAGTTGAATCTTTCCCCTGTAATAACAGTATTCTGTATTATTAGGGGAGTTTTTTTATTTTTAGAACAATAAAAAACTTTAATATTTTACAACAATAAAGTTGACAATTATTAAAGTATCCTATAAATTTATTATAACTAAATAATAAGATTATTTTAAAATTTATATAGAATGGTGGATGCTCATGTAAAGAGGTATGTGTAACAAGATTGGATTATTTACAAACATTACTTTTCCTTTCCTGTTCCAGGACTTTGGATATAATGCTGGTTTTTGTTGCTGAAAAAATCACATATCTTTTTTTCATGAGTTCGCACTTAAACTTATTTAATTTGTATCGCAAGATTCGAAGAACTCAGTTGAATTGAGTTCTTTTTTCTATTAAATTATAGCAAAAAAGGGGAATACTACTATGAGTGAATTAGAACGATATCGTGCTAAAATAGATGAAATTGACCGCCAATTGACGAAATTATTTGAAGAAAGATTACATATTGTAAATGATATTTGTCAATATAAGATTAACAATGATTTACCAGTTGAAAATCAAAAACGTGAAGAAGAAGTCGTAAATAAAAATATACAATACCTTGACAATAAAGGTTACAGTGAACAATTGAAACGCTTTTTCTATCATACTATCGAAATTGCTAAACAGGTCCAATACAAAAAGGTACGTGAACACAAAGCAAAAAATTCATTATCCCATAATACTGTTTCATCGGATATCACACATTTAAATATTGGTTACTACGGAGTAGAAGGATCCTTTTCAGAAGAAGCTATGTTAAAATATTTTGGCGACGTAAAACACGCAAAAAATTTTGTGGAATTTGAGGATGTATTTGATGCAATTAAAAACGGAGAAATTGATTATGGAGTTGTTCCGATTGAAAATTCATCAACAGGTACCATTTCTCAAGTGTTGGATTTAATTAATAACCGCGGGTTATATATAAATGGTGAGACAGTATTAAAAATTAATCAGCATTTAATTGGTATTCAAGGTACAAATTTAGACTCTATTAATGAAGTATATTCACACCCACAAGGTTTTGAACAAACTAGTGAATTTTTAAGAAGTTACCGCCAATGGAAACTAACTCCGTTTCATAGTACAGCGGATAGTGTAAAACTTGTGGCCGAATTAAATGATCCAACGAAAGCAGCAATTGCCAGTCAACGGGCGGCAGAAATTTACAATCTCAACATTATTAAAGAAAATATAAATAATAAAACCGGTAATTCAACCAGATTTTTTATCATATCTAAAAATCTGATTGCAAATGATACTTGCGATAAGATCAGCGTTGTATTCTCCTTGGAACATAAAGCAGGAACATTATATCATCTATTGAGACATTTTGCAGAAAACGATATTAATATGATGAAAATCGAATCAAGACCTCAAGAATTCGGTAACTGGAAATATTTATTATATGTAGATTTTGAAGGAAATATTGAGGAAGCAAGAGTGAACAAAGCTTTAGGATTAATCCAACAAGGTTGTGAATATTTCCGTTTACTTGGTTGTTATAAACAGTGTGATTTACTTGATTAGTAGAATTGGGTACGTTTCATAACGGAAACCTTATGAAAATAAAGACTTATCTAAATAAAGACGAAATCGATGAAGCACAAATTAATATCGCTATTTTAATAGTCACAATGTGACTATTTAATTCCTAATGAAAGGATTATGAAATCGAACGAGAAGACTCCATTTATTGATTGTTGAAAAAATATTATTACATCATAAATAAGAAAGATGTATATGAGCTCATTAAGAATCACTGTATATGATAGATATATTTACAATAATTGATAATAAATGTTTATATTACAATAAATAAATTATGCTATAATAATATTGTTCAAAAATTTTATAAAGGACTCGTTCGAGGAGATCTTTTTTATGGGGAATATTCGAGATATATTTACATTCTTTTTCTGTTTATTTTGTGTTATCGTATTTTCCTTTGTATTATATTTATCACTATTTAATGAAAATCTCATATCTAAATTAATTAAAATTCTCTTTTTACTTATTATTATTTTTAATGGTGTTTTTATTGTCTTTGGTTTTAAAAATAATCAACACTGGCAAATAAAATTTAATAAAAATATTTCAACGATAGCAGTTATATTATTAGTCATTATTTGGATCATTTTATATTTTAATAAGTAAGTAGATAAAAACGGACAATCCTATCTGGAGATTGTCCGTTTTTATTTATTCATTATATTTCTGGAAAATTAGTGTTGCATTGTGTCCACCAAAACCAAGTGAGTTAGACATAACAATTTGTAAATCTCGCTTTTTAGCTTTATTTGGTACATAATCTAAATCAAGCTCTTCATCGGGAGTTTCATAATTGATTGTCGGAGGCATAATGCCGTCACGAATAGATAGTACAGAAAATACGGCCTCAATTCCACCAGCACCACCAAGTAAATGGCCAGTCATTGATTTGGTCGAACTCACCGCTAGTTTATAAGCATGATCTTTAAAGACAGCTTTAATAGCTTTTGTTTCATAAAGATCATTATAGTATGTCGAAGTACCATGGGCATTTATGTAATCCACTTCGTTATAGGAAATGCCTGCGTCATCTAAGGCAGCCAGCATTGCTCTTTGTGCTCCTTCACCATCTTGAGCTGGTGCAGTAATATGATAAGCATCACCAGTTGCACCATAGCCTACCAATTCAGCATAAATTTTTGCATTTCGTTTTCTAGCATGCTCTAATTCTTCTAAAACAAGAATGCCACAACCTTCACCGAGGACAAACCCATCACGATTTTTGTCAAATGGTCGACTCGCTTTTTTCGGATCTTTATTTCTGGAAAGCGCACGCATATTTGAAAATCCAGTAATCGTCATATCCGTAATTGCTGCTTCGGTTCCTCCAGATATCATGACATCTGCTACTCCATTTTGAATAGCTCGGAAAGCATCTCCAATGGAATTAGCACCGGAAGCACATGCGGTGACAGAGCAATTATTAATGCCTTTGGCACCGGTAATAATTGATACGTAACCAGAAGCCATATCCGGAATAAACATCGGAATTGTAAATGGACTGACTGCTCTACCGCCTCTTTTCATAAATCTGCGATGTTGTTCATTATATTCTCCAATTCCTCCAATACCCGAACCTATCCATACTCCAGCTCGTTCTGCTTGGATATTTTCCCCTATAACGAGATTTGCATCTTCTAATGCCATTTTACTTGCTGCGATTGCAAATTGTGTGAAACGACCCATTCTTTTCACTTCTTTTTTGGGAATATAGTTTTCTGGATGAAAATCTTTCACTTCAGCAGCAATTGTTACATCGATTAATTCTTTATCTACAGAATTGATTACATCTATACCGGATACACCTTCCAAAATATTTTTCCAACTCGTTTCTGAATTATTGCCAAGAGGAGTAACTGCTCCAACACCTGTAACAACAACTCTTCTTTTCATAAATTTTTCACCAACCTATTCTTTCTTTTATGAAGTATAAATAAATCCTATAAAAATGTTCTATATCCATTATAACGAGTTTGTCAATAATGATAAAAAAAGAATGATACATTCGTTGGATTTTTCTCTTAATGAAAAAATAAATTTTATAAACATTACACTTCTTCATTTACAAAGTTAAAAATTTATTCGCAAAAAATAACAAAAGGTGGTAAACTATTGGCAGAATCTTAAGGTGGAGGGACTTCCCTTGGTAAAAGAAAAAGACATACAAACTTGGGAGATATACGAAAATATACTTGAACAATACATACAAGCAATTGGCAAAAATATGAGTTTATTCGGGATATCACCGTCGGTAGGCCGTTTATTCGGTGTATTATATTTTTCTGATCATGCAATGACTTTAGATGAGATGGGGCAAGCATTGTCCATGAGTAAAACAAGCATGTCAACAGGCGTCCGTATGCTTTCTGATTTAAAAATGGTGGAATTGATACATAAAAAAGGTATAAGAAAAGATTTATATCAAACAGAAGAAGATTGGTATAAATCATTTACTTCATATTTTGGTACACGTTGGCGGTTAAAAACAGAAACAAATTTGGATGAAACGATTGAAGCGATTGATAAATTAATGGTTTTGCTCGAGCGTACAAACGATCAAGAACTGAAAGAAAAGATAAACAAGGATATCGAAAAATTAAATTATGCAAAGAGTTATTATGTATGGTTAATGAAATTTATCAAAGTAGTTGAATCAGGAGAAATTTTTCAATATATTCCAAAAGACCATTCGAAATGATTAAAGGATTAATGGTTGTCTTTGTTGACAACTGTTAATCCTTTTTTTGAAAGGAGTATTAAATGAGATCCCTCCATACTTAGAACTTTTTGAAGAATTTTAGAGGATTTTGGAGAATTATAGAGAAAAATGGTATATAGTTTGTACAGAAAAAACTGTACAAAAAATACAAACGGAAAATAATGTTTGTACTTAAATTAAATTTAATGTATAGTGAATTGGTGACGTTAAAAATAAACCTAATAAAATAACAGGATCCTAGCTTTTTTTCTGTTCTAATTTGAAAGAGGTGAAAATTTTGCCGATTATTGAAGTTAATAATTTAACCAAAATATTTGGTAAAAATGTAAAACAAGCGATGAAGCTTTTAAATGAAGGCTCATCAAAGGACGAAATTTTAAAAGAAACAGGTTGTACAGTGGGTGTAAACAAAGCAACCTTTTCCGTAGAAGAAGGGGAAATTTTTGTTATTATGGGATTATCAGGTAGTGGGAAATCTACCTTAGTCCGCTTATTAAATCGGTTGATCGAACCGACATCCGGTACGATTTTAATCGAGGGTGAAGACTTATCGAAAATGGATAAAAATGCTCTTCGTCAAGCACGTAGAAAAAAAATGAGTATGGTATTTCAACAATTTGGATTATTCCCTCATCGAACCATTCTAGAAAATGCTGCTTACGGTTTAGAAGTTCAAAACATCTCAAAAGAGAAAAGGGAAGCGAAAGCAAAAAGCGCATTGGAATTGGTAGGTTTAGGGAATTATTTACATCAAAAACCTGGACAACTTTCAGGTGGTATGCAACAGCGTGTTGGTTTGGCTAGAGCTTTAACAAATGATCCAAAAGTATTGTTAATGGATGAAGCTTTTTCCGCATTGGATCCGCTCATTCGAAAAGACATGCAAGACGAACTCCTCGATTTACAATCAACCATGAAAAAAACCATTATTTTTATTACCCATGATTTAGATGAAGCATTACGATTAGGAGATCGAATTGCTCTAATGAAAGATGGAGCAATTGTTCAGATTGGTACTCCAGAGGATATTCTTGTTAATCCTGCAAATGAATATGTAGAACGATTCGTAGAAGATATTGATCGTTCTAAAGTGTTAACTGCACAACATATTATGAAGCGTCCAGAATCAATTAATATTAATAAAAGTGGACCAAGAGTTGCCTTAGAACGAATGCGTGAAGCAGGAATATCTTTAATTTTTGCTGTTGATAATGAACGAAACTTTAAAGGATATGTTACAGCAGAAGATGCGTCCGATGCACTGAAAAAAGGAATTACAGATTTAAATGAAATTGTTAAGAATGGTGTTCGTAGAGTTGATAAAGATACAACATTAAATGAAATTTTCTCCATTGTTCATGATTCACCAGTACCTGTTGTCGTATTAGAAAATAATAAATTAAAAGGTGTGATTGTACGAGGTGCTGTCATCGGAGCTCTTGCTGGTGAAGGTGAGGTGAACATGTAAAATGATAAAATTTCTTAACTTTATACCTGAAATACCAATTGCAGACGCAGTAGAAAGCGCAACGGATACTATTACTGAGGTATTTGCATTTCTATTCGACCCGATTTCTAAACATTTCGGTCAATTTATGGAATTCTTTGCAGAAGATTTTCTAATGTCAATACCTGCTTTTATACTCATTCTACTCATTGCAATATTGGCATTTTTTGTAAGTGGAAAAAAATTCGGGCTCCCTATTTTTTCTATTATTGGTCTTTGGTTAATTTACAACCAGGATCAATGGGAAAACTTAATGTATACAGTTACTCTAGTTATTATTGCAAGTGTTTTATCAATAATCATTGGTATTCCATTTGGAATTTTAATGTCTAAGAGTAAAATTGCCAATACTATTATCAAACCAATATTAGACTTTATGCAAACAATGCCTGCGTTTGTATACTTAATTCCTGCTGTTGCATTCTTTGGAATTGGCATGGTTCCAGGTGTATTTGCTTCCTTAATTTTCGCAATTCCACCTACCGTACGCTTTACAAATTTGGGTATTCGACAAGTTCCAAAGGCATTAGTCGAAGCTGCCGATGCATTTGGAAGTACAGGTGTACAGAAATTATTTAAAGTGGAATTACCTATGGCAAAACCAACGATTATGGCGGGGATTAACCAAACCGTTATGTTAGCACTATCCATGGTAGTTACTGCATCAATGATTGGTGCTCCAGGTCTTGGAAGAGATGTTTTATCTGCTCTTCAACGTGCAGATGTAGGTACTGGTTTTGTTGCTGGTATTGGAATTGTAATCTTAGCCATTATTATTGACCGTTTAACTCAAGGAGCAAACCGCAAAAAAAATTAAGTGAAAGACTTTTCAAATTAAGATAAGTTTCTATTTTTTTAAAGGAGGAGTTTGACGTATGGTAAAAATCAACTGGAAAAAGCTTGGGATTACTGTAGGATTATCTCTTGCTTTATTTACAGCTGGTTGTTCGTCTAATGAAGAAGATAAAGCTGACACTGTAGGAAAGGGCCAAGAGGTTGAACTTGCCTACGTGGAATGGGATTCTGAAGTTGCGTCTACTCATGTTATTGCTAAAGTGTTAGAGGATTTAGGTTATAATGTTAAAATTACTCCTCTAGATAATGCAGTAATGTGGAAATCAGTAGCAACAGGCGATGCTGACGCAATGGTTTCCGCATGGTTACCTGGAACACATCAGGCACAATACGAAGAATACGGTGACAAAGTTATTGATTTAGGTCCTAATCTAGAAGGTGCAAAAATCGGTTTGGTTGTACCATCTTATATGGATGTGAACTCAATTGAAGATTTAACAGATGAAGCAGGCAAAACTATTACCGGTATTGAAGCCGGAGCTGGAGTTGTTCAAGCAACTGAGCGAGCATTAGAAGAATATTCAAATCTTGCTGATTGGAAGTTGGAAACTTCTTCAAGTGGAGCAATGGCAACTGCTTTAGGACAAGCCTATGAAAAAGAAGAAGAGATTGTCGTTACTGGATGGTCTCCACACTGGAAATTTGGTAAATATGATTTAAAATATTTGGAAGATCCTAAAGGTGTTTATGGAGCCGAAGAAACCATTAATACGATGGTTCGTGAAGGTTTAGAAGAAGATATGCCAGAATTATATCAAATACTTGACAATTTCTATTGGACAATGGAAGATATGGAAGAAGTAATGCTTATGATTCAAGATGGAGAAGACCCTGAAGATGCAGCTGCAAAATGGGTGGAAGATAACGCAGATCGTGTTAAAGAATGGACAGAAGGAATTAAATAATTTAGTAAAATAAAGTCTAAGACCTATCTTTTCATACGAATATGTATTGTTTGAAAAGATACGGTCTTTTTTTATCTATATATGACAATTTTGTAATTCGTTAATTATCACTTTCATATTTATTATATGAGGTGATTTTATGGACATTGGATATATGTTAAGACGTATGGCAAATGATCATTTAGAAGGAAAATATAAAATTGCCGTACAAGAAGAATTAGGAAGAAACTGGACATATGAGGAATTACACTTAATATCTAATAGGTATGCAAATAAATTACAAGAATTAGGGGTAAAAAAAGGCGATCGGGTAGGTATTCTACTCTATAATTGCTTAGAATATTTTGGTCTATATTTTGCAATTGCAAAATTAGGAGCGATTGCAGTAAGATTAAATTTTCGCTTAACAAGTTTTGAATATGAATATGCACTCAATGATTCTAAACCAAAAGTTTTAATTTTTCATTCAGACTTGATTGAGAAAATAGAACCAATTATTATGAAAACCTCCATCAAACACTTTATATGTCTTGCTGACAAATCTTTCAGTATACCTAAATGGTGTTTAGACTTTGATACATTATCCAATGGGAAAGAACAAGAAGTATTGAATACTATTCATTTACAAGATCCTGTTATGCTTATGTATACTTCAGGAACAACCGGACGACCAAAAGGAGCAGTTTGGACACATGATACAACTCTATGGTTTGCTACAATTCAATCACTTAAATGGAAATTTTCTGGAGAAGAAGTTGCCATGACTACAGGACCTTTATATCATGTAGGAGCTATGGAGGATATCGCGTTGCCAATTTTATTAATGGGTGGAACCGTCATTATAACCAAAAGTAAGGGATTTGAAATTACTCGGATTTTAAATGTTGTCGAAAAAAAGAAAGTTAGCCACATTTTCTTATTTCCTTTTATGATATATGAAATGTTACATTTAAAAGATTTAAAAAAGGACAAATTAAAACATTTACAAATGATTTTCACAGGTGGCGATCCTTTAATGCCGTGGGCATTAGAAACGTTAAATAAACAATTTCCACATATCGGAATTGTACAAGTATATGGTTTAACTGAAGGACAGCCGATTGCTGCGTCACTGGATCCACAGGACAGCTTGAAAAAAGGACATACTGTCGGAAAACCAATGCCTCTAACAGAAATAAAAATTATTGACGATGAAGGGAATGAATTACCTCCTGGAACTGTAGGTGAAATTGCAATTAAAAGTCCGGCTATTTCAATCGGATATTGGCGTAAACCAGAAGCTACTGCCCAAACTTTTGTTGATGGTTGGTGTCATACAGGAGATTTAGGTATTTTAGATAAAGATGGTTATTTAACGATTGCTGGTAGAAAGAAAGATATGATTCGAAGTGGTGGAGAGAATATTTATCCTGTTGAAATTGAGGATGTATTATACAGACATGAAGCTATTAAAGATGTGGCAGTCATTGGTATTCCGGATCCAAAATATATTGAAACCGTTTGTGCAATCATTGTTAGAAAAGAAGGAATGGAAGTAACAGAAGATGAGATCATTAAATTTTGTAAGCGATATTTAGCAAGTTATAAAAAACCTAGGAAAATTATTTTTGTCGATTCGTTACCAAGAACTGCTTCTGGTAAAATCCAAAAATATGTCCTTAGAAATACTTATGGAAGCCTGCTGCTTAATAAAGAGACATAGGAACAATGTCCTATGTCTTTATGTTATTATATAAATAGCAATGATATTTTAAGCCGTTATCATTATCTTTAATCATTCGTCTTTTACCAGGTATTGCCATTTAGGAAGCCTGTACTTTTTGAAATAACAACACAAGATTATTCATACATAAAACCATTTAATGAATTGATGTCACATGTTTAAAATTGGAGCGGCTGCGACATATGTAAAATCTTTATGATTGAATTTAGATTATGAATATAATAAAGATGGAATGTATCGAAATTACACATATCTACAACACAGGGGGACAGTCTATGGCAAGAAAATGTGTAGATATAAACAAACTCTTGGAGGAAACAAAGGAATTAGAGCATATTGACACAAGTTTTGAACTGATACGTATTGATATTGACGCATTACTTGATGAACAAGAAATATGCGAATTATCAGATAAAAATCAAGAGTAATGAATAATTAGAACACAATCTATTAATCATTTTTATTAAGCTGTCTGAGCAAAATAACCACATCCAAATTTTCCTCATTTTTCTGCAATAAAACTTCATTAAATATGTTTCATAAAACCAACATATGACATTATAGTTATAAACACACATAATAAGGGACTTTGTAAGAAGTCCCTCACTCTTAGTATTGATATCTTTTCATCGTGTAATACTAGTGCAGGTATTGTACAAGCTATCATGCCTAAAAAGGCCAATTGCGGTGAAATTTCATATAAGAAGCCGGTTCCGAATGAAAGGACAGCATTTATTAAACTCATACCAAAAGCTGAGTACAAACCTTGAGCTGTAGATATTTGGTTAGTTTCTAGATTCTCAGAGATGAATTTAATAAATGCATAATG
>SMEK01000071.1_pt1 | contig 37362 bp, 35 predicted proteins | sample 2456371 | NCBI WGS metagenome assembly SMEK01 (sample SAMN10132590, study PRJNA489261) | soil metagenome | isolation source: day1 antibiotic-loamy sand soil ammended with composted manure from dairy... | place: USA | collected 2015-04-01
CCGAGTGCGGTCGCGCTCCCGGTGACCCCGGTGTGCCGGTCCAGCCCTGTGGACCGTGGGGACGGCCGCCCGGGGACGTGCCGCTCGATCCGCCGGGAGTCGTCCCACCGGAGTTCGGCGTCGCCGCCGGACCCGTCCCCATCGGTTGCTGGGCGTGTGGCGTGGAGGGTGTCGAACCACCCTCGGGCCCGCGTTGTGGAGGTGGCGAGAAACCACCGGAGTCCGTGCGTGGCGGCGTTGCGTGCGGCGAGGTCGGTGACGAAAGACCACTCGCCGTCGTCGAGTCCGCATGAGTGCCCGTGTTCGGTCGGGAGAAAGGCGAATCCGGATGAGTCGGCGACGGTCCCGATGAGGGCCCCGACGAAGTTCCTGGGGACGGACCCTGTGGCGGACTCTGTGGCGACCGTCCGGAGTCGTTCGCGTATGGACTATCCTGCCGCGGGGTGGCCTGGCTGGGAGAATCGTGCGAAGTGGATGGTTGATTCTCCGGACGAGTCTGTGTGTTTCCGCGCGGACTGTCGGCGTTTCCGTTGCTCGACGAAGCGGTATCGGGATTCGACCGCGTCGTACCGGGACCATCACCGGCCGTTGAATGCGGCGAGGGACTCGACTGAGTGCCGCCGGATCCGTGAGGCGACGAATCCGGCGACGGGGAATGGGACGACGTCGAACCGGAGGGCCCGAAGTGGTGACCGGCGGCAGGGCTCCCGGTGCTGGACGAACCACCGGTCCCGGTCGAGTGCGACGTGTCGACGCGTGGAGTCGTCGACGTACCACCGCCGCCACCCGTACTCGTGGAGACCGGTCCATCGGAGGAGCCACCTCCCGGCGACGAGGTGGATCGCCTCGGCGGGGAGTCACCGGAAGGGCTCTCGCCTCCTCCGGTTCTTGAGTCCGAACGCGACGGTGTATTCGTCGAGTCCGAAGTGTTCGAGGGGTTCGACCTCGGTGTCGTACTCGAGTCCGGCCCTGTATCACTACTCGAGCCGTTCGGACTCGAACCGGAATCACCGCCGGTTCCCCCATCCGAACCGCGGTTCGAGCCGGAACCACCATCACCGTCCGCGCCACCGCCCGAACCGGAGTCCCCGCCACCGCTCGAACCACCATTGCCGTTCGCACCCCCACCGGAACCCCCGCTGGAGCCGCCGTTTCCGGAGCCACCGCCGTCGAGATCGACGTCGCTGTTCCTACCGGGACGTTGGAAGAAACCGCCATCGATGATGTTCTTCTTCCTGATGACGTCCAGGCCGGTGACCTTGCCCAGGATCTTCCCGCACACCTTCATGACGGAGCCGAAGACCTCGATCAACCGGCCCAGCAGCGGCGACACCTGGCTGATGGTCCGGGTGAGCCGCTTGAGGAAGTCGGCGATCTTGGTGCCCCACTTGGAGATCGCCGTGACGGCCTGGGCCACCACGACCGGTGTGCCAAAGCCCAGGGTGAACACCGTCTCCAGCACCCAGGAGATCAGCTTGCCCACCAGGTCGGCGATGAGGTCGCGCACCGTTTCCCGGACGAACGCCACGACCTCGCCGAAGAGCATCACGACCGTGCTGATCCCACTCGCCGTGGTGGCGGCCCCGGCGAGGGCCTCCTCCTGTTCCTTGCAGGATTCCCGGTAGGCGTCAGCGGCCGGGCCCGTCCAGCCGGTGGTGCTGTTCTTCACCGCGTTGGCGAACGTCACCTGGGTTTCCTCCAGGTGCGCGGCGACGTTGGCCCACGTCTCCGAATACGACTGGATCACCGGTGGGTCACCGCACACGGAGTCGAGCATGTCCTTGAGCGGCTGGATGTGCTCCATCAAAAACGACGCCACCGAGGACATCAGCCAGCCGAACGGGTCGATCGCCGCGGCGGCCCCCTCGGCCACCAGTCCGACCGTGCCCAGCCCGATGTCGATCCAGTTGCCGTCCTTGATGCCGTTGAACGTGTCGATGGCCGATTCGGCGATGCCGATCCCGGTGACCCAACCGTGGTCGTTGTTCCCGGAGGTCCACGGTCCCGGACCGGCACCGTCCTGCGGTGCCTCCGCGACCAGTGGGTTGTTGTCAGACATCGACGCCGCCCAGGCTCTCGGCGTGCGCGTCCTCGGTGGCGCGGTAGGCTTCCGCGGCCCTGCGGACCTTGTCGGCCTGGGCCTGCATCGCCTTCACCGACTCGGTGAGCGCCTCGATACCGTGCTCCTCCACCGGGTCGAGGAGCATGCGAAACGGCTGACAGAGGATGCCGTAGGCGTCGGTGGGCATGCTGACCTGGCGCGCGGCCTCCACAGCCTGTTGCAGTTGCTCGACCACCCCGTCGAGCTGGCTCGCATGCGCGTCGAGGTCGGCGCCGATCTCGAAGCCACCCTCTGGCATGACTACCCCCAGTGAGAATCGCGTGGTCAGGAGAAGATGGACCGACCGCTGAAGTCATCGTCGTCGTCCTCGGGAGGACGACGACGGGTGGGCCGCGGTGGCGGTGGTGGAGCCGGTGTGTCGTCGTCCTCGGGGCCGAAACGCATCTCATGCTGAGATTCAGGCGGGGTTTCCTCGTCCTCGGGCGGATCGGGAAACGTCTTCTTCGCCTCTTCGAACACCTTCGCGGCGGTCTGGTCCTCGGTTCCGATGGTCTCGGCCATCGCCTGCTGCAGGAGTTCCGGGATGCGCGCTTGGGCCGCCTGCACCGTACGCATGATCAGGGCGGACAGCTCCCCCATGCGCTTCCCCTGGGCACTTTCGGAAATCGTCAGATCGGTCAACAGCCCCTTGGAATTGATGGTCACCTCGACGGAATTGTCGGCCGAACGCGCGGTGACCGAGATTTCCTGCACGCGTGAGGCCATGGCCTGATAACGCTGCGCCTGTTCCTGAAGCTGGCGAGTCCAATTGTCGATCATGCGATCGCTGGCTTCCACACCGTCGGCCATGACGTGCCGCCCTCCCGCCAGATTCTGTCGACGTCACACGGACAGGGGGACACGTCGAGCCCAGGTGTCACTCCCCTCCGCCACGCAAATCATCGCACTTTCCGGCACCGGACGGTAGGCGTTTTGGCCAAGTTCCAGGCGTATTCCGGGCGACGATCGTGGTTTCACCGTCCCGTCAAGACGTCCACGGTCGCGAAAGACAAGAATCGAACCATCAATTCGACTCAGTTGTTTCAATATTTGAAATACACCAACTGATGACTGGTCGCGAGCAACCGTCCGTTCCCACTCCACAGCCGTGCCGACTGGTCGAAGTAACCCCCACCGAAATCCGCGGCACGGGCGGTGGCCAGAATCGGTTGATCGGACTGCTCCTCCACGACTTCGACACCGGCGTGGAAATACGTCGTGAGTGACACCGTCCCCGCGGGGACGAACGTCCCCCTACGGCGGAAAACACGGGGGTAGAACACGTCGCACAGAGCCGTCAACGCGGGTACGTCGAGCGGTCGTGCCGGGAAGTCCCGCACCCACAGCGTCGTGGTCGAATCAGGTTGCGGTTCACTGTCCATATCGGGCAGTGCACCCTCGACGTAGCGCATCTCGTAGTTGCGGGTCCACGCGACGAGTGCCGGCACCTTGAACACCGGGACCTCGTCGGCCGCGGGAACGGCGGGCATGCTCACCTCGGTGGACGACCAGGTGTCCCTGCGGACACCGAACACGGCGGTCGCGGTGGTGGTCACGACGTCGTCCTGAGTGAGTGTGATGGTCCAGTGCTGCGTGGAGCGGTTGGTGCGCACAGGTGTCGCGAGGATGTCGAACGGGCCGTCCGCCACCGGTCCCGCGTAGTTGACCGTCAATGACAGCGCTTCGCCGAGCCTGCGGGGGTCGTCGAGCGCCGCCCGCAGCATCGTCGCGGCCGTGACGCCACCGAAGGGGCCGACCATGTTCGCGTACGCCGCGTGCGTGCGCCCCACGTACCACCCTTCGGCGACGACGTCGAGGGCGATGGCCTCGTCGAAGGGGTGAACGGCGTCCTCGGCGTCCCGTTTCTGCCCGGTGACGGCGGTCTCGGTCACGACGGCTCCTCGTAGATACTGCGGCACGGCACTTCTGTAGGACAACCTACGTAACCGTGTCCGCAGTGTGTATGGTCGTGTCCGCAGATCACATAGCCGTGTCCGCAGCCTGCGCGGTCGTGTCCGCGGTTCCCGTAGACAGCCGCAGCGGGGACGCCCCGAACCCACCCCGGTGGCGGCGGGCAAGGCACCCGCCCTCACGAATTCGGGACCGGCAACCGCGGACGTCTCCGGCGGAGGGAACGCGTACCGGACCCGCGCTACTCCGCCGGGGCCTCCCATGGGTTGATCAGTTCCACGCCGGTACCGACGAAATCGCCCACGTTGCGGGTGGCCAGGCGAGCGCGGTAGTACCGACAGATCGCCGCGATCTGCGCATCGGCCGCGCTGATCGGACTTCCCGCCCGTTCACGTGCCGCGACGATGGTGGCGTAGTGCGCCGCGGAACCGGTGTCGAACGGCAAGACCCGATCCTCGAAGTCCTCGGTGAGCAGTTCGCCGATCTTGACGTCCAGCACCTGCTTCCGCCGGCCGTCGGGGAGCCGGGCGACGCCGTAACGCAGTTCGGCGGCGGTCACGGCCGTGATGAACACGCTCTCCACCGGAAGCCGGTCCACCCAGGCGACCACTCCCGCGTCCGGCGCTCGCCGCAGCAGCTCCGACACGACGTTCGTGTCGAGAACGATCACTCCTCCAGCTCCGCGGCGCGAGGACGTTCGGTGCGGGCGGGCACCTCGATCGACGCGTCCTCGACGTCGGAGAACCGCCGCCGGATCCGCGTCGCCAGTCCGGTGGTGGACGACGGCCTGGTCAGCACGGTGCGCAGGATGTGGCGGACCTCGGCCTCCATCGAACGACCGTGTTCGGCCGCGCGCACCCGCAACGCGGCTTTCAGCTCGTCGTCGAAGTCACGAATGGTCAACGTCGCCATGGCGATCCCTCCCTCCGCTGTCAATGCTAGCAATGACAGCAAGGGAAGACCCGACGGACACAATGGCGGATCGACCGGACCCTCTCCGTGACGACGCACAGCCGCTGAGCCCACGAGCGGACGTTCTCCGCGGTCAGGGTTTCGCCAGCGCGTCGAGCGCCTCTCGAAGGTGCTCGAGTGAGGCGCTGATCCACGGCAGAGAAACCGGGTCCGAGCTACGCAACGCCTCCCATCGCTGCGCCTCGGAGTCGCCGTAGAGCAGACTGGTCGCCACACGCATCCGCAACGCCGTGGGGTCGTCGCCGAACTCCGCCCCGGCGAGCACACCCACGCCGTGTTCTTCAAGCAGGTATTCGGCGAGTTCATGACCGGTCCCGATCGCCCGGTCCGCCAGCGTCGGACGGAAAGCCTCGAGGTCCGGGTAGAGGTAGAACGGCCCCTGCGGCGCTCGACACACGGCACCGGCCTGGACGAACACCTCGTGTACGGCGGAGCTGACAGCGGAGTGCAGCCGTCGGCTGGCTGCGATGTGAGCGGTGACCTCCTCCGGTTCGTCGAGGACCCAGGCGGCCACCTCCTGCATGGGGGCCGCGAGGCTGGACCACACCTCGCTGGCCACACCGATCAACTCCTCGCGCAACCGGGACGAGTGTTCTCGTTCGGGCAAACGGGCGAATCCGATGCGATAGCCCCCGAGTGCCATGTTCTTGCTGAGACCACCGGTGATCACGACCTGTCCGGGGAGGAATTCCGCGGGGCTGCGGAACTCCTCGGTCGTGCGGAGATCGCGATAGATCTCGTCGGAGATCACGGTGAGTCCGTACCGTTCCGCGATCTCACACACGCGGGCGACGAGCTCGGGCGCGGCCACAGTCCCGGTCGGGTTGTCGGGCAGGGTGACCACCAGGACGCCGGGGCGACCGCCTCGGGCGACGGCGTCGGACAACCGGGCCTCCAGCTGCTCGGGATCCGGAACGCCGCCGGCCTCGGGCGGGACGGGAACGCCGATCACGTTCTTGCCCACCAGGGCGGCCTGGGCGGCGTAGCTGACCCATGACGGCCGGGGAAGCACGACGTCACCGGGCAGCGCTGCGAGCAATCCGAACAGCAGAGCTTTACTGCCGGGCGCGAGCAGCATCTGTTCCGGGTCCGTGTCCAGTCCGCGTCGAGTGAAGTATCCCGCCGCGGCCGTGCGGACGCGTTCGGACCCGGCCACCGGGCCGTAGCCGTTGCGCTGTACCGCGTTCGCGAGCACCTCACCCACCTGCGGAAGCACGGGAAGACCGGCCTCACCGAAGCCGAGGTGGAGCACTTTCTCCCCGGCTGCTCGCCGGGCTTGCAGACGTTCGTTGATGGCGAGGGTCGCCGAGTGGCGAGTCACTGGTCCGATACCTCCCGTGCAGACAGCGCTTCACCCTCAGCGTTGCAAACAATTAGTTGCGCATCAAGACGCTAACGCAACTTAAATTGCACGCCTGCGTGTCACTCCGACTGCGTCGCCGAACCTTCGGCGTAGACCTCGAAGGAGTCCAACAACTCCTCGTCCTGCAGCAGCTCCGAACGACTGCGCGCACCGATCCGCAAAGCCACCGCCGTCGCCGCGGCCTGCACCAGCGACACGAACGCCGACAGCGAACGCAACAGTGTCACCCCACCGGTCTCGACGAACAGCGCCAACTCGGCGATCGCCGCCAACGGCGATGCCGCGTCGTCGGTCAACGCGATCGCATGTGCACCCCGGCGCTTCGCCAGCTCCATCGCACGGACCGTGTCGGCGGTGTAACGGCGGATGGAGATGCCGACGAAGACGTCCCCCGCTCGAAGATCGCGCAGCTCGTCGACCAAACCACCGGAGACGGGGGCGACCAGGCGCACGTCGGGCCGCACCATGTGCAACAGGTAGGACATCAGCTGCGCCACCGACAGACATTTGCGCAACCCCATCACGTACACCCGGGGCGCCTCGGCCAGCAGATCGACCATCCTGGCCCATTCCTCGGGAGCCACCCGAGCGAAGGTGCGCGCCAAATTCTGTTGATCGTGCTCGACGACCGAGGTCAGCAGATCCCCCGAGGCACTGTGCCGTTGCGCGCTTTCGAAGCGGTGCACCAGGTGCACCTGCTCGGTCAACCGCTCCCGGCAGAGCTTGACCAGCGCCGGATAACCGCGGAGACCGAGTGAGGACGCGAAGCGCACGAGCGAGGACTGGTGCACCCCGGCAAGACGCGCCGTCTCGGTGATACTGCGAAACGCCGTGCCTTCGGGGTCGCTCAGCAGGAGTCGCGCTATCCTCTGCTGCCCGGGGGCGAGTGAGTCCATTCGTGCCTGCAGTTCGGCGCGCAACTCGGAATAGCTCTGCGGAGCGGACAACACGACCTCCGATGGATGACCTCCGACGCCGACGGCGGCGGGCAAGCATCGCGATTGTAACGGGGAAAAACCTGCACGCAGGTCTTGTTGCATGAGTCTTGCTTGAGGCAAACTCCCTTGCCATGTCGAGCACGGTTCCTCCAGCAACGACCACGGCCGGCAGGTCGTCCGGACCGCAACTCCACCGGGTCATCGGGCCGAAACTGCTGTTGCTCTTCGTCGTCGGTGACATCCTCGGCGCGAGCATCTACTCGCTCACCGGGAAAGTCGCGGGCCGAGTCGGCGGCGCGCTGTGGTTGCCCTTTTTCATCGCCTTCGTCGTGGCGTTCTTGACCGCGTTCAGCTACTTGGAACTGGTCGGCAAATATCCCCGCGCGGCCGGGGCGGCCCTGTACACGCAGCGCGCGTTCGGTGCGCACCTGCTCACGTTCATGGTCGCGTTCGCGGTGATGTGCTCGGGGATCACCTCGGCGTCCTCGGCCGCGGAGGCCTTCAGCGGCGACTATCTACAAGAGTTCGTCAGCGCCCCGGAAACGCTGATCTCCCTCGCGTTCCTGACGCTGCTGGCACTGATCAACTACCGCGGCGTCAGCGAGTCGGTGAAACTCAACGTGCTGCTCACGGCCATCGAGCTGACCGGGTTGCTCATCATCGTCACCATCGGTGTCACCGCGGTGTTCCAGGGCAACGGCGACCCCGGCCGACTCTTGGAACTCAACAGCGATTCCGGGGTGTTCTTCGGTATCACCTCGGCGACCGCGCTGGCCTTCTTCTCCCTGGTCGGCTTCGAGGACTCGGTGAACATGGTGGAGGAAACCCACGATCCGACGCGGACCTTCCCACGTGCGATCCTCACCGGCATCGTCATCTGCGCCACGATCTACCTGCTGGTGGCCGTCACGTCGTCCCTGCTGGTGCCCGTGGAGGTGCTGGAGGGCTCCACGGCTCCGCTGCTGGAGGTGGTCCGTGTGGGAGCGCCGTGGTTCCCATTGATCGCCTTCTCGGGTATCGCCCTGTTCTCCGTCATCAACTCGGCGTTGATCAACATGATGATGGCCAGCAGGTTGCTCTACGGCATGGCCAACGAGGGGCTCATCCCGCGCCAGTTCGGCACTGTGCACCCGAGGCGTCGGACACCGTGGGTGGCGATCGTGTTCACGAGCCTGCTCGCGATCGGCCTGGTCAGTGCGCTGGACATCGAATCGCTCGGCAGTACGACCTCACTGCTGCTGCTCATCGTGTTCGCGATCGTCAACGTCGCGGTCCTGGTACTGCGGCGGGAGAAGGTGGAGCACCGGCATTTCCGCGCGCCCACGGCGATTCCCGTCCTGGGCGCGGTGAGCTGCGCGTTCTTCGCCAGTCCACTCACCGGCCGTGATCTTTCCGAGTACGGGATCGTCGCCGTCCTGCTCGCCATCGGATTCGTGTTCTGGCTGATCAACCAGTTCGCCATGCGCAAGACCGGGTCCACCGTCGACTCTAAGTAACCCGTGGGACCCGCGCTCGGGTGCGGGCGACGACGGCTTCGCGGGCTCCTCGGCTCGGGGCTGATTCGACGCACCCCGCCCCGAACCGAGGACTGAAGGCTCCGGCCGGGCCTGAATGTCTCAGGCCCGTATCGCCTGTGACACACTGGAGTCCACATTGACCGCGCTCGATCACCGCACTACGCCGTTGTCCGTCGTCGCCCGTCGATGCGGCCCTTTTCGGTGATCGGGCCCGTTTCTCGGTCACAGGAGCTGGTTTCGGCATGCGCGGACGACAGGCGTTGGAGCGCCTTCTCACCGATATCGACGGACGCGGGTACGGCTCCTACAAGCGGTTGCGCGGCACCTACGACCTCGGCCTCTGCCGACTCGTCATCGACCACGTCCAGGCCGATCCGTACGCCCCGCCGTCGAAGGTGCGAACGGTGCTGGACCGCGCGACGGCCGCACTGCCCGACGACCTGGTGGACACCCCACTCAAACGGGTCGCCGTCAGCGACTTCCTCACCCGACGCTGCCACGAGGCGGCGTCGCGTGTCGAGGGTGCGGGACGTCGAGGGCCCATCACCATCGGCGCGCCGGGTCAGCAGGTCCTACCGCGTACCAGCGTGCTGATCGCCGACGACCGCGTCGAGGCGCGCTGGGAGGTCGCCCTGCCCGCCGGAGGACGACGGGTCCTCGGACACGTCGCGGCGCGGCTGCTCACCGACACGATGCCTCGGCTCGTCGAGTCGTCGCTGTGTCATCCTCACCTCGACGCCCTCGCCCTACGCCGCCACGTCGAACTCCTCCTCGACCAAGAGGAGCTGCGCTCCCGACTCGCGCAGCGATCCCTCGTGGCCTTCGTCGGCGACGGTGCGGTACTCCCCCGCCGTTCCGGCGACTCCGACCTGCCGATGGTCGAGGGGGCGACCCCGTTCTCCAGTCCGGAGACGTTCCGCGTGAACTTCGAGCTGTCGAGCGGGCGGACGGTGACCGGTATGGGCATTCCCGAGGGGGTCACGGTCATCGTCGGTGGCGGCTACCACGGCAAGTCCACCCTGTTGCGCGCTCTCGAACGGGGTGTCTACCCACACATCGCCGGCGACGGTCGGGAATGGGTGATCACCCGCCCCGACGCCGTCACCATCCGCGCCGAAGACGGTCGTGCGGTCACCGGCGTGGACATCTCCCCGTTCATCGACGACCTGCCGTCGGGCACCGACACCACCCGGTTCACCACCGGAAACGCCAGCGGTTCGACGTCGCAGGCCGCGAATCTGGTCGAGGCGATCGAAGCGGGGACCTCACTGCTGCTCATCGACGAGGACACCTCGGCGACGAACTTCATGATCCGCGACGAACCGATGCGCAGGCTCATCCCCGCCGAGCGGGAGCCGATCACCCCGTTCGTCGACCGCATCCGCCCGCTGTACACCGAACTGGGCGTCTCCACGATCCTCGTCGCGGGTGGTTCCGGATCGTTCTTCGGCGTCGCCGACCGGGTCATCGCACTGGACGCCTACGTCCCCCGCGACGTGACCGAGGCCGCGCACGCGATCGCGGACAGCTTCGGACTCAGGCGAGTCGACGGTGATCCGACACAGCGCACACGGCTCTTCCCCGAGGTACCGAACCGGGTGCCCACCGGATCGGCACTGCGTACGCGGGGTAGGACCACACCGGCCAAGGCCCGCGGTCGGAACGTGATCCGGTACGGCGCTCACACCATCGAGCTGAACGCCGTCGCCCAGCTCGTCGACCCGGCTCAGACCACCGCGATCGCGCGGTTCCTCGACCGGCTCGCGGAGCTGTTCGACGGACGTCGGGGCATCCGGGACGCTGTCGAACAGCTCTACCGACGCATCGACGAGGACGGGCTCGACGTCCTCTCGCCCTACAGTGGCCATCCCGGGCATCTCGCCCTTCCCCGTCCCCACGAAGTCCACGCCGCTCTCAATCGGTACCGAGGACTGGCCCTCACCTCGAGGAAGTGATGGTTCGGCTCGCCGACCCGCCGTTGCCGACGGTGACCTCGCGCTCGAGAGGAGTATCCACGAACGACAAGGCTCTACAACATGGTTGACGCGTCAGCGAAACACCACCGTGCCGTTGATCGCATGGCGGAGGAACTACACCGAAAAGGACTCGAGCACTCCCCCGCACGGCACCGTGCACGTGGGTGGGTCCGTCACGACACCGGCAGGGCCACCCGCCCACCATGCGCGCGGCATCGGATCACACGGCATGAACAGCGGGGGCGCACTGGGTGACCCCGCATCGACACGACGGCCCTTCCGACGACGGTGCGGCGCCACGATCACTTCCACGCTGTGAGGCGATGTGGGGAAGCCGAAAAGGACGATGGTGCACCGGCTGACTTCTATCGGGTGAGGGCCCACCGCGGCCGTCGAGCCCGCATGCCCCGCCCATCTTCGCCTACGAAACAAGCCTTCGGAGATCGAGGTTCTCCACGAGCGGCGGGACGGTCCCGGTTTCCCCGGCATCCGCGAAGCGGCATGAGACATCCCTGGGATTTAAACCTAATTACTTATGGTTATTGTGGAATGCCAGGCAAGCGCAGTCCGACAAGGAGAGGCCAAGCGGCACCGCTTCGAGCGCAGGGCCTTCGGACAACCGATCGGCAACCTGCAGAACACGCGCTTCGTCCTCACCGAGATCGCGACCGAACTCGACGTCACCCACACTTACCACGACGCCGCCGTGCTCGCCTACAACGAGGGCAAGCTCAGTGCCGTCGACGCGGCCAAGGCCAAGTGGTGGACGACAGAGCCGCAGAAAAGCGTCATCGACCGCTGCCTGCGGTGACACGGCGGCTACGGCTATATGCTCGAGTACCCGGTCGCGAAGGCGTTCATCGATTCGCGCGTCCAGACCAGCTACGGTGGCACGACCGAGATCATGGAGGGGATCATCGGTCGGGACATCGCCAAAACGGAGGAGTGACATGCCGGGACCGTTGACGGGGCTGCGTGTGGTCGAGCTCGGGGGGATCGGACCGGGACCGCATGCGGCCATGATCCTGGGCGATCTCGGCGCCGACGTGGTGCGGATAGACCGGCCCGGTGCTCAGACACGGGACCCACTGCTGCGTGGGCGCCGTTCCGTCGTCGCCGACCTCAAGACCGACGAGGGGCGCGACCTGGTGCTGCGGCTGGTGGCGAAGGCCGACGTGTTGGTGGAGGGTTACCGGCCCGGCGTCGCGGAACGTCTGGGGATCGGCCCCGCCGACTGCCACGCGGTCAACCCCCGCTTGGTCTACGGGCGGATGACGGGGTGGGGCCAGGACGGCCCTCTGGCCCCACGCGCCGGGCACGACATCAACTACATCAGCCTCACCGGTGCGTTGCACGCGATCGGGCGCACGGGCGAACGGCCGGTCCCCCCGTTGAACCTGGTCGGCGACTTCGGTGGCGGGTCGATGCTTTTGCTCACCGGCATCCTGTCGGCATTGTGGGAGCGGGAACGGTCCGGGAAAGGCCAGGTCGTCGACGCCGCGATGGTCGACGGGGCCAGCTTGCTGCTGCAGATGATGTGGGCGATGCGCGGCCAGGGCGCGTGGAGCGACGAACGGGGCACGAACCTGCTCGACGGAGGCGCACCGTTCTACGACACCTACGAATGTTCCGATGGCCGTTACATGGCCGTCGGGGCGCTCGAACCACAGTTCTACGCCCAGCTGCTGGAGGGGCTGGGCCTGGATCCCGCCGAGCTGCCGGAGCAGTACGACCGCGCCGGGTGGCCGGTCCTGCGCGCCCGGATCGGCGAGGCGTTCAAGGCGCAGCCACGGGAACACTGGGAGAAGGTCTTCGCCGACACCGACGCATGCGTCACCCCGGTGTTGTCCTTCGCCGAGGCCGCACACCATCCGCATCTGGTCGCGCGCGGCACGATCACCGAACTGGACGGGATGCCGCAGCCCGCACCCGCGCCGCGGTTCTCCCGCTCCGTCCCCGACGCCCCCGCGCCGGCGCCGGAGCCCGGTGCGCACCTCGACGAGGTGCTCGCCGACTGGGACGACTGAGCAACGGATGGTGCCCACCGGCCTCGGCGGATGATCAATGCGAATCCGAAACCGGGCCGGTGGGCTCCACCACGTACCGGCCGAGATCGGCGGGCCCGGGGTCGGTGGACGGGATCGCACCCGAAGTTCCCACGGTGTGATCCGCGCCCACCCGGCGTAAGTCACGGGGTGCTCACCGCCGACCGGCGGGGCACGGTCGACCCCGTGCCCGGGCTTTCGAAACCACAGTGAACTCGGCTGTTCAGCGCATTTTCGACAAACCCGTGGGACGGCAGAGTCGAAAGCGACGGGACGCGGTACCGCCGTCGACAACCTATACGCGTTAAGCGAGAGCGCACATATGCGGCGACACCATGCACTGTCCGTGACTATCCGGCGGCCATACAGGATACTGGGGCCATGCCCCGTCCGAAGCAACCCTTACTGACTCGCGAATCCATCGTCGCGACCGCGCTGGAGATTATCGACACCGATGGCCTCGACGCGCTCAGCACTCCGCGTTTGGCCAAGGAAATGAACGTCACCGCGCCGTCGTTGTACCACCACTTCCAGGACAAGAATGAGATCCTCGCGGAAGTGGCGCGAGCCATCTTGCTGGAGATCCCGTTTCCGCGGCGCAAACCCGACTCGGAATGGTCTGAACTCTTCGTCCAGCTCAGCCTGAACTTCCGTCGCGCCGTCCTCCGGCACCGCAACGCGGCGCCCATCCTGCTGCAGCACATGCCCCGCGACGTGCTGATCAGCGTGTACGAGCGTATCGCCGTGTTCCTTCGCGAAGCCGGCGTACCGCCCCGGCTGCACGTGCTGATGCTCGACGGGTTGGAGAAGTACACGCTCGGTACGAGCCTGACCGAGGCGATGCACTCCCCGCGGCGCCGTACCAGCATTTTCGGAACCATAGACCCGGAGGAACAACCGACCCTCGCCGAAGCCGTCAAAGCCAACGAGTGGAACGCCGAACAACTGTTCGTCCGCACCATTCGGAGTTTCCTTGCGGGCGTCGCTTCCGGCACCGAGAACGAATCCGAGTAACAGCTCTGCGACATCGGCGGCGCTGCTTCCGCTGTACTCGGTGCTACAGCAGAGCTGAAAAGTCCCGCATTTCCCCCCACACATCGGTCGTTCGACCGGTCATGTTGGATTCCGTGCCACACGATGTGGGAGGACTTCCGCGTGCTTTTACGTATGTGAAAACGTCCTCCGCCCTGTGTTCTTTCGGACGGACGTGACGCCGGTGAGGACGATCGAGGTTCACGTCCGAACCGTGGGTCCGAGCTGAGACGAGCCGTACTCACCGATTCGACACCGCACTCAGGCCACGAAACAAGAAACGTGGTCCGCATGCCTTCCACTTCAGCGTCGACGGTCAGGGCGACGGTTCCGGGAGGTCTTTTTCGCAAGACGGGCCGAAAAGACCCGAGCTCGACACCTCCGTCAACGCTGGGGATCCTCGGCGGGTACTTGCAGCACTCCGTCGTCGACCAGAGCGTCGATCTCTTCCTCGCTCAACCCCGGCACGCTCTTGCCGATCTCGCGGGTCTGCTGTCCCGTCACAGGCGCCGGGCGCCGCATCGTCACGACGCCGTCACACTTGCCAATAATACCTATTGGAATTAGGTTTACTGGCGAGGTATCTTCCTCCGACCCGGAAAACGAGATGGGTCAGGGACGCGACACACCACCCGACGGCGCTTCGGCCCGATCCGACCGAGTCCTCCCAAGCGCTACGTCGGAACACCCGGCCCTCCGCGACCGACCGCGATCGCAGCCAGAAGTGGAGCAACGCACGACCGGGTCAACGACAGCGACAGCTGCCCCACAGCAGGACCCGGTGCTCACCGAGGAAGTCCGCCCTGGCATCCTCCTGAGCCGACCCACCCGTCCGGGCAGGCTGGACTCGATGAACACGGAGCTGATCCAACGGCTCCGGGACGCACTCGCCGAAGTGCGTGACGACGCTGGCATACGAGCGATCGTGTTGACCGGTAACGGTCGAGCCTTCTGCGCCGGATTGGACCTCAACGGTCACGGCGAACCGCTGGGCACACGCGGCGTGGAAGGCGCTCCCCAGGCGGGACTCCGGCCGCAGAAACACATCGCGGTGGTCAACGGGTTCGCGCTCGGTGGCGGTACCGAAATCGTGCTGGCATGCGACCTCGCCGTCATCGACGAGACCGCCTCCCTCGGACTGCCGGAGGTCCGGCGCGGACTGTTGACGGCCGCGGGCGGTGTGATCCGTTTGCAGCGGCAGGTGCCGTTCAAGATCGCGGCCGAGATCGCGTTGACCGGTGAATCGATCAACGCCGAACGCGCACTGGAACTCGGCCTGGTGAACCGCGTCGCCGAAGGGGACCTCGCTCGACGTGGCGCTCCAGCTGGCGGAGATCATCGCCGCGAACGCCCCCTCTCGGCCCGCGAGACCAGGCGTGTCATACACGAGTCGGTGGCGGCCGGGTCCGACTGGGACAAAGGCCCGTGGAAGGTGAGCAACGAGGCGATGAAGAAGGTGTTCGCCAGTGAGGACGCGAAGGAAGGTGCCCGGGCGTTCGCTGAGAAGCGCGCACCGGTGTGGACCGGGAAGTAAGTCCGAAGCAGAAGTACCACAGCCGCGTCGACACAGGTACGTACGGCGGTGGCCGGTGCCGGCCGCGCCCTTTCCCAGGTCGAAGCGGTACGGAGTAACGCACCACAGTCGGGGGATCCTCGATCACCGACGGAATCAGGGATCCCCCGATTCACACCGGCCGGATCGACACGGCAGCGTCGCGTGTCAGCCGGACCGCGGTGTGCGTGGCCGTACCCGATCTCGTCGCCGTCCGGGCCTCGATGGAGCACCTTGCGCACCGTTGTCACAGGTTTCGCGTTCGCACGACTCGATCCCCTTCGACGCGCTGCTTCAGGAGCCGGAACAGGAGACCGCCGCACCGCTATCCGCGGAAGAAGGCCAACAGGTCGTCGTTGACCTGATCCTGGAGTGTGTTGGCCAGACCGTGCGGTGCACCGGGGTAGTAGATCTCCTTCACGTCCTTGACGAGGCGAGCCGTTTTACGGGAGGAGTCGTCGATGGGGACGATCTGGTCGTCCTCACCGTGCAGGAGGAGTGTCGGAACGTCGATCTTCTTGAGGTCCTCGGTGAAGTCGGTCTCCGAGAACGCCTCGATGCACTCGTAGGCGTTCTTGAGGCCGACCTGCATACCCCACAACCAGAACTGATCCAGGGTGCCCTGGGAGACCTCGCTGCCCGATCTGTTGGCACCGTAGAACTGGATCGCCAGATCCCGGTAGAACTGGGACCGGTCTTTGACCAGCTGGGAGCGTAGGTCGTCGAAGACCTCTCGCGGCAGCCCCTCGGGGTTGGCCGACGTCTTGATCATGATCGGTGGGACCGCGGCGATCAGCACCGCCTTGGCCACGCGCTCGCTGCCGTGACGGGCGATGTACCGTGTCACCTCACCGCCACCGGTGGAATGGCCGACCAAGGTGACGTCCCGCAGGTCGAGGGCGTTGATGACGGCCGCGAGGTCGTCGGCGTAGCTGTCCATGTCGTTGCCGGACGAAGGCTGGCTGGACCGACCGTGCCCTCGTCGGTCGTGCGCGACGACGCGGAAGCCCTGTTGCGCGAAGAACAGCAGTTGCCCGTCCCAGGCGTCGGCGTTCAGCGGCCAGCCGTGCGAGAACGTCACTACCGGGCCCTCGCCCCAATCCTTGTAGTAGATCTCCGTACCGTCCTCGGTGGTGATGGTGCTCATGGGCCGGATTCCTTCCTGCAGCATCGGCTGTGTCACTTCTTTCGGCCGCCGCTTCCCGGCCTCGGGGGACCGAGGCGGAAGCCGGGATCGGTCACACGGTGTGCCTGCCCCGGGAACGACCGCCGACCGTGTCGGGACCCTCGATGCCCGCCTACCCCACCCCACCCCGGGTGAAACGACCCGCACTCGGATACCCGGGATTCGAGCAAAGCCGATTTCCTCGACGCTCTCACTCGGCGATCGGGTCATGCTGCTGCGTGACCGAATTGCCAGTGGGTACCAGGCGGTGTCCCGCGCGCCGGCACAGCTTCAAGTTCCGACGTCGGGGTCGGGTTCCCATCCGGTCAACGGCAAGATCGTTCGTCGCCGAGAGTGGGCACAGGTGTCCTTTGTGTCCAATTAAGAACAGCGTTTTCCAGGACGAGCACAAGTCGCGGACATGACCGCTCGGGAGTCACACACGAAGCACGGGCACGGTGTCACGTAACGTAGGACGCCAGTCGGCGGGCGAGTTCCCCCGGATTGCCGAGTATGGCCAGGTGGCCACCGTCGAGTTCGTCAGGGGTGACGGACAGGCGCTCGCGTGCGATCCGCCGTTGGAACTCCACGGGGAACAGACGGTCGTGCCGAAAAGCCACCACGTGTGTGGGAACGTCGGGCCACGCGGCCAGGGGCCAGGGTTGTTCGAACGGGGTCGACGCCTGTTCACACTCCCCGTACCGCAGTGCGGCCTCCGCGAGTTCGGGGGGAAGGTCGTGCAGGAACAGCTCGTCCAGGCTCGGTTCGGCGTCGGGATCCCGGCCTTCGCGCAGCGCGAAGTCACGTTGCGCCTCCGGCTGCCCGGTGCGTTCCCACCACTGCGCGGCCGACTCCCCGGAAGCGGGGATCATCGGTGCCACCAGGACGAGTGCCCGCACCGACAACCGGGCGCACACCAGCGGAGCGGTGAAAGCCCCGAACGAGTGCGAGACCACCACCACCTCACGCCGCTCGCCGACAGCGGAGACCACCGTGTCGGCGTATTCGGCGAGTCCGGCCGAGCGCTCCTCACACGGCAGACGAACAGCGGTGACGGCGTGGCCGAGGGCACGCAGCTCCCGATCGACCCGATGCCAGTACCACGGTGTGGAACCCGCGCCGGGCAGGAGGACGAACATCGGCCGGGAGTGGGTCATCACCTCACTCTAGACACTCCGACGACGGCTATCCGTTGTGAAGGCGAGACGTTTCGACTCACCGAGCGACTATTTACGCGCCTCGATGAGGAAGCGGCGAGCGTAGGCGACGAAGGAGCCGTCCTTGTCGATCCGCCGGTGCAGCGCCAGCCGGTCGTAATACCTCTCGACGGTGAAGTCCGGGCGAACCACACCACCTTGCGCAGGGAATAGACCATCGCACCCACGTCGAAGAACTCCATCCGCGATTCGACGGTCTGAAGGTCCACGACCTTCAGACCGACCCGTTCGGCTTCCGTCTGCACGAGTTCGGGCTCGCGCCCGGTCCTGCCGAGTGGCTGCGGGCCGAGGAAGAAGTCGTGGATCTCGTGGCCGCTGTCCGGTCCGACCTGCTGCGAGAAACAGGTACCCCCTGAAGTCAGGGCCCGGGCGATCCCAACCCAATGGACCTTCACCGGATGGCGACCGGTGACCAGGTCGAAAAAGCAGTCGGCGAACGGCAGCGGTGGTCGGTCGTCGTGGAGCAGTAGGTCCGGGGTGTCGTTGCCGGCTCAGTGCTGGATCAGCCCACCGACCGGGACGGAGCGATGTGGCCGGTCGCCGGACGCGTCCGCGCCAGCGCAAGACCGACGTCGACCAACGATGAGCGGTGCAGGCCGGCGACGTCGGAAAGCGGGGTCCAGGCCGATTCGACGACGGTGCCGTTCGGCTCGGGCCGAAGCCGGCCACCGGTGATACGGACCTGGTAGAAGATGCCGACACTGTGGTGGTCGGGCAGGCCTGGTCGGTGACGCTCGGCCGAGGGGATCACCCGGGAATCCACGCCCAACAGACGTTCGACCACCGCCTCGCAGCCGGTCTCCTCGGCAGTCATAGCTTTCAGGACGAGGCACCCGTCCGCGGTCTTCACCCTCCAGGACATGAGCAGTCTACCGACTCCGGCACGCCCCGCGCCTCGGATGACGAGGGGCGCAGGCGCCCGCCCCACGGACAGGGTTCCCCACGGTGAAGAACGTTCCGATCCTGCTGTGGGCACCTGTTCATGGTTCAAAGCGACGGTCGCGGCTTCAGCGGTAGGCCGTGACGTCGACGGTGGTGGGGTCCAGACCGGCTGAGACGACCTCATGCATCCAGCGTGGCCAGTTCGGCCGTGTACCGTCCAGGTCGCGGACGTCGTAGGCCTCCGCCAGAGCGTACGAGGTGACGATCTTGCCGTTCCAGGTGGCCCGCTGCGGATCGGCGGCCAGGGCCGCGACGCCCCGTCCGAGGAAATGCGCGGTCTCCGACATCGCGAAGTGCGGGTCCTTGGCCACACCATCGCGCCAGGTCTGCTCGGTGACTCCGAAGTGGTCGAGCATCGCCTCCGAGCGGAGGAAGCCCGGCGTGACCGCCACCGCCGTCGCCCCGTATTCGGGCAGTTGCTCGGCCAAACCGAGAGCCAAGCGCCGAATGCCGGCCTTGACCTGGTCGTAGACGAGCGAACCCGAATTGCCGTCGGCCACCCCGTCGGTGACCTCCACGACAAGCCCGCCGGGCCGAGCGACCAGCAACGGAAGCAGCGTGTGCGCCGCCCGCAGGTGTGTCTCGATACCGTTGCGCCACAACTTGACGGCCTGCTCCAGGTCCTGCTCCCAGAACGGACCGTCGAAATCGACCAGAGGGTCCCCGCCCCACACGTTGTCGATGAGGATGTCCAGCGTGCCGTCGCCGTGACTCGACACCACATCGCGCAACGCCTCGATCTCACGCTGATCCAGGTAATCGCACCGTACCGCGATTCCGGTTCCCCCGGCGGCGTTCACCCGTTCCGCGGTCTCCTCGATGCTCTCCGGACGGTCCATCTCGCTGCGATTTGCACGGGTACTGCGCCCGGTGACAAAGACGTGGGCGCCCAACGCACCGAGTTCCACCGCGATCGCGCGACCGCATCCCCTGGCCGCCCCGGTCACCACGGCAACCTTGCCTGCAAGCGGAAGTGTCATGACGGATTCATTCCTTCCCAGGACTTCACTCATAGCTCCGCTCTCGTCTCACGCGAACTCGGACTCGGCCCCATAGCGGATGCGGACTCGGAAGCGGCGATCGCGAGCAGGCCGGCCGCGAACGCGGCGAGTGCTGCGGCGAGGTAGCCGGTGGAGAAACCGCCGAGCCCGCCGAGCGCACCGAGTGCGGCGACCGAGGCCAACACCGCCAACCCGGTCGCCGAGCCCAATTCCTGCGCGGTGTTGATCAGCCCGGAAGCACGGCCGTGCTCATCCTCGGGGACGGCCGTGGCCAAGGAGAACGTCGGCGCATAGGACAACCCGTTGCCCGCCGCCAACAACGCAAGCCCCGGCAGAACCCCGGTCCAGTACGTACCCTCGCCATGAGCGGTGAACACCAGCACCAACAGTCCCGTGCCTGCGGTGGCGGAACCGATCAACAGCAGCCTCCGAGCGCCGATACGCCCCACCAACGCGCCCGCGCGCGGCGACAGCAGCAACACGATCAGTGTCACCGGCGCGAATCCGAACCCGGTCTGCAGCGGCGAGTACCCCATCTCGTTCTGCATCGTCAGCGTCGTGAAGTACAGCCCCGCCGTGGTGGCGGCTGCGTTCAGCATCAGCACCAGGTTCGCCACCGACACCGAACGTCGTGCCAACAACGCCCCCGGCAACACCGGTTCCGGGTGTCGCCGCTCCACCATCACCAGCACCGCGGCCAATCCGGCCAGCACCACCACAGCGGGCACGAGGATCCCGGAAGCACCGTCGGCGACATCGGCCAACAACAGGCTCATCCCGCCGAGCGTCACCACCAGCAGCACGCCTCCCAGCACGTCCACCCGCGAGGACGCTTCGGCCTTGACCTCCGGAAGCAACCGCAGCGCCACGGCGACCACCAACACCCCGAACGGCACGTTGATCAGGAAGATCCCCCGCCACCCGATGAATTCGGTCACCACACCACCGAGTACCTGCCCGGCGATCGCCCCGGCCGAGCTCACCGCCGCCCAGATGCCCAACGCCCGGTTACGCAGCTCCCCCTCGGCGAAGATCCCCACCAGCAGCGCCATCGCGTTCGACGACACCATCGCCGCACCCAGGCCCTGACCGGCACGCGCGGCGAACAGCCACCATCCCGCCTGGGCCAGACCGCACAGCAGCGACATCACCGTGAACACGGTCAAGCCCAGCAACAGCACCCGTCGACGCCCGAACAGGTCCCCCGCCCGGCCCGCCACGATCAACAGGCTTCCGAACACCACGGTGTAAGCCACGCTGGTGAGCTGCAGGAACGATCCCGGCACCGCCAAGTCAGCCTGGATCGACGGCACCGCGATGTTGACCACGACCACGTCCACGATCAACACGAACTGCACCGCACACAACAAACCCAGCAACACCCGATCGGTGCCGCGCCACTGCACGGCTGTCGCCATCCCACACCTCTCAGCCCTCGAACGGGCAGTTCGGTACCGATGAGACCAGTTAATGAATGATCGTTCAATAACTCGATCGGCGCAAGTCGATCCGAGGAACACACGGACACCTCGGCCTCGACCCCTCACGCGAGGCCGCATCGATGACGATCGCCTACCACGGCGAGGGCGGCGGCCGTCCCACCCGCGAGTACGGCCCGCACGACGTCTTCCGCTCCGACCGGGATATCAGCGACTGGCTTTGCGCAGCTTCCGTGGTCTCAACCTCGGGCGGTACGGACCGTACACAGCGGGCCGCAGCGGTCAGGAGTGACGCCGACCGCCCGGCCCGGATCCACACGCTCATCGTCCGTCACGACGGGAGTGTGCGTGGCCGTCGGATACCGGGTTCCCCCAGGCCCGCAGCAGCGGGTCCAGCTCGTCACTCAAAAGCTCCGGCAAGGCACCCTTCGGCTCTAAAGCCCAATCCAACTGCACCCCCTGCGCCAGCGAAGCCAACAGCGCCGCCGCCGATTCGGCCGCCGGTGCGCCCGGCAGTGAAGCCTTGGCGAGCAACTCCGCCAGCACCTCGCGCACAACCTTGCGTTGCCGCGCGAACCGTTCGCGCAGCACCGGATCGGCCAGATCGACACCGAGCTGTCCGAGGTGCCGAGCCGCCGTCTCGGGGTCGTCGATACCCACCACCGTCGCCAGCAACGCTGCCCGCACCGCCGCTACCGGGTCGTCGTGCTCCTGGGCCACCGCGCGCATCCGCTCTTCCAGAACCGCGGTGGAGGCGTCCATCAATGCCACCAGCAGACCGTGCTTCGATCCGAACCGCCCGGCGACCGTACCCACCGCGACACCGGCCTCCGCCGCCACATGAGCGAGTGTGAAGTTCGGACCGTGTTTACCGATCACCCGCTCACACGCCGCCAGCACCGCACTGTCTGACACCTTCCTCGGCCTCGCCATACCGGCATTGAACCACGGTTCGAGAAAACACCAGGTCCCTGACTAGAGCCCCGATCAGCCATCACCACGCGAAACACGACGATGTCTCTCGACACCGTCGCAGCCCCGTCGAGCGCGAGGGGCTCTCCCACCCGCCTCGGACTGCCACAGCGCTGCCGAGTCCCGCAACCGCCGGTCAATCCGATGTCGGTACCACGATGCGGCACCCGCGCCGAGCAGGGCAGCGGCCGCGGGTGTGGTGCCATCAACTCGGCTCCAGACGTCGAGGACCTGGTTCCGCGGTCGCCTCATCCGCCGGAAACGGGGCCCGGGGATACGCGGCCTCGTCCACCGGCCACGTGCATCGGCGCCATACACTGCGGCGTCGACGTTGCTCCTCACCTTCAGGAAGACGGATGCTCAACCCCGACGAACACGCCATCAAGGGCCGGATGGGTCCACAAGAGCAGCGGGATCTCCTCGTCCACATCGGTACCCGCATCCTCGAGGATGCCCCTGCGGGATGGAGCCGCCTGACCTACCGGGTCCACACCGTCGTCGAACACGGGACCAGCGAGCTCATCGTCGAGTTCGCGGACGGTGGCAGTCGACGTGAGTTCCCGCCGTCCGGATTGAGCCTGGTGACCGACAAGCTCAGGGCGGGCATGTACCGGGAGGGCAAGGGCACCTGGTTCTCCATGGAGTACGTCATCACTCCGCCCGGGAGGTTCGACGTCACCTACAACTACGACGAGGACCCCAAGATCACTTTCCCCACCGCTTTCGGTTTCACCAACGACCTCGAGCACTTCCCCCGCGACGAGGAGCACATCCCCGACTGGTTGCGGGAGAGACTCCGGAAGGAAGCCGAAGGACGCGTCCTGGAGTAGGGGTCACAGCCTCCATGGTCGGGAGGTGTTCCGGGCGATCGGTCCTCGCCGATGAGCGGGAGTCATCACCGGCGGGGTCCTACTCGGCTGCCGACGAGGACACGCTGCCCGGGTTCAAGCTGGTCACTTTGGCCTCATATCGTGAGGTCCGGGCCGGCGGAGTCCGCGCGGCCGAGCTCGCAACGACCTGTCCTGTGGTGTTGCAAGTGAGTCCTGGCCTGTGTGTTCACAAGCCCGAACCAAGGCATGCTTGCTTCGCCTGTCGACCTGCACGACCGCTGTCGGTCATGGGTGAGGCACGCTTCGGCCAACGCCGACCTGCCAGCCATGGGATGGCCGGCCTCTTGCCGTTGTGACCGTGGATAAGGCGTGAGTTGATCACCGTTCAGTCGGTTCACCCACCCACGCACGCGAGCATGCGAACAAACCGGTTGAGCACCAGCCGTTTCAGCTGCGAGAGTGGCTGCATGCCCAGACCGTCGCCGGAAGTCTTGCCCTTCGACGTCTCGAACGGTTGGCCGGCAGCGCTGTCCGGCTGCGTCGTGACGATCCGGGAGACGGGTGTCTCGCTCGGGTCATTGGACCTGGATGACGCCGAATGGCGCGTGCTGCGAGCGGAGCCGGTGTTCTCCCTCCGGATCGACGACCACCCGGAGACGCATGGATGGACGACGATCCACCCCGACGGCACGAAGACGCACCGGGAGTTCGAGATTCCGCTGACTCCCGTCGTGGTTCCGCCTGCCACGCTGAACCACCACGACCGCGCGTTCTGGGATTGGGTCATGGACACCCACGGCGCTGAGGGACGGCTGCTCATCTGGCCTGAATCCCGCCGCTGGTGGATGGTGCAGGAGCCAGACCTGGAACTCGTCCTCACCTGCGCACCACCCGGCCTGTTCGCCGACGAGTCGGACGTACTGTCCTGGTGGGACTTCGGCACGCCCCGCGGAAGGCAAGAGGTGGAGGAACTCGCCGAGCGATACAGCGTGAAGTGGGACGAGTAGATCTTGTCCAACAAGCTGAACGACCAGGTTCCATATGTGCTCCTGTCTGCTCAGATTGGACAGCGACCCTCGCCCTTCTTCACCGGTCTGCAAACCTGGCACTGACTCTCGGCGACAGCGATCGACCCACAAGAACGCCCTCGTTCGTCGACATCGGTTGTCGTCCTCTGCCGCCTGCATGTGCCCCAGAGCCACAGCGGCAAGCACCGCCTCCGGAAGGCGTTACAGGCACCGGGGTCACGCTCGGCCAAGTCGCTCGTGTTCGATGTGGGTGGTCGTTGCGGTCTACTTCATACCGAACCCCCATGCACAGGAGGAATTCCGGGCCCGGTTCGATTGGGGCCTGGTCGGCACCAAGGTCCTAGCCGGCATGTCCGATGCGGTTGCCGTGGTTCGCCGTGTTGTCCTTCACCACCGCGCTGATCGTCGTGGTCGACAGGGGGATCGAGGTCTTCCCCTTCCGCTGGAGGGACGAACGGGCAGAGCGGTTCGCGCAGAAACGCGACGCCGTGCTCGCGGTCGGCAGGTCGGTGGCCCAGCCGGGACAGATCAGTCTGTCCGCCGCGTCCCTCCGCGCCGCTGGTCCTGTCGCGAAGCTCGTCCTGCCGTCGCCGGACGGCTCGACCATCGTGCATGAGATCGCCGAGACCGGCGTGACGGTGATCGGCGTCAGCCTACGCAACGTCGCCGCCGCTGATTGGACCGTGCGCCGTCTCGCCACGAAGCCCGGGGCGTCGGTGTCGGCCATCGCCGCTGGTGAGCGTTGGCCGGGCGGCTCGTTGCGTCCCGCCGTCGAGGACCTGTGAGATGCTGGTGCTTACCGCCACCCTCGATGATCGGGGCTTCGGTCCGTTGTCTCCTGAGGTGCTCTCCGCGGCCACCGCTTACCGTGAGGTCACCGCCGATCTCACCGCAAGTGTGGGCGGGCAGGAACTCATCAACTGGGACTGTGCCAACGACATCGAGGTCGCTGCGGAGGTGGACGCGAGCACCGCAATGCCTGTTCTGCAGGGCGAGAGCTTCCCGGCAGCCTGATCGGTGGGATCACGTCCACGCCCGTCCAGCGCATTCCGTGAACGCAGCGTCTGGCCGCGCATGGCCCGATCCCTGCCGCGTATCGCCACAGCCGGCGACAACTGATCACCTGCCGGATGAGTGCATCCCATCTGACCCGGCGTAGCCCGGTCACGCTGTGTCAAGGGACAGGGCAACTTCCTCGTTGACCGGCGGCTGACGTCGCCGGGCTTGCCCCCTTGGCGCGGCGTGATAACCCTCGGGGGCAGCCGGGTGGGACACCTACCGGACCACCAACGAACCGAAACATGCGTGCACGACCCCGGCCATCCTGGAGATCTGCCCGCCCGGCGATGACATCCTCTTCTCCCCTTGAAAAAAAACAAGAGAAGAAAGTTTGAACACACACTCCGCGCGGTGTGGTTGTCAGACTTACCGCTGCGGGATGAGCTGAGTCAGTTCGCTGATGATGGCATCAGGGTGGTGCGCGGCGAGGCGTTCGTGTTTGCCGGGTTTGTTGGCATAAGCCACCACTGGTGTGCCAGCGGCACGTGCGGCGTGGATATCGGTGACGGAGTCACCGACCATCAGACATTCGCCGGGGCGTGTGCCATGAGTGGTCATGGCCTGCTGCAGTAGATGTGGATTCGGCTTCAGTCTCGTGATGTCGGCGGCGGTTCGTGCTGACACGCCAGCGACGTAGTGGTCCAGCCCAGCCTGGCGTAGATAGGTTTCGATTGCGACGGTGGAGTTGTTGCTGACGATCGTGACAATCCTGCCTTCGCTGGTGAGGTAGTCCAGCACCGCAGGAAGCCCCGGGGCCTGTGGAGCTTGGCTGACCGCTTCCACCTCCGTCGCCTGGAACGCAGCCTCGACAGTCCCTGCGATCTCGGTGCCCCAATTCGGTGGCGTAGGCCAACACCTCGAACGGATCGTGTGCACTAGCAGCGGCGCCCCGGGCAGGCTGGCCATGCTCAGCAAGGACAGCACGGAGTCGCTCGGCGACCACATGGTCAGCCAGGTGACCGAAGACCGCGCAGACTGGCCCGTCAAAATCCAACAGAATGTGTCGTGCCGGACGGGCTAGTTCCGCGGCTGTCACCGCTTCCACTCCCGCGCCACGCTCGTCCACAAGCTGTCGAACCACATCCGCGACTGCTTGACGTAATGCGACGCCATCGTCTCGTCATCAGCATCGACACTGTGGTGGAACAACACCGTGTCCTCGCCCATCAAGTCCCAAACCGACGTGGGCGTGCCGTTCAGCTTCACCCTCCTATAACCGAAGGGCACCTCAGAATTCTTGATCAGACAAAGCATGAACAACGGCACCACGCATTCTCGCCATCGCGGCTGGAGCCGACGTCAAGGTGCTACAGCTCATGCTCGGTCATGCTGACGCGGCGATGACCCTCAACATCTACGGGCACCTGTTCCCCGATCGCCTCGACGACGTGGCCGGCACGCTCGACGCTCGGCGACGGGAGACGTTGGCGAAGCGATCGATGGCGTGACGTTCGGCGACCCAATGTGACATGAATGTGTCATGCTCCGGCCTGCGCACGTGTCCGGAGACGACCAAGGGGCCGTCTACCTGCGTGGACGGCCCCTGTTCTGTCGGGCTGACAGGATTTGAACCTGCGACCCCTTGACCCCCAGTCAAGTGCGCTACCAAACTGCGCCACAGCCCGGCCGTCACCCTCTTCGTGGTGACGCAAGATAGCTTACCGTGTCCTTTTCGCGCCCGACACCGGGGGTGCCCTCACACCGCCAGGCGGAGGTCACCCCCATGGTCACGAGCGCGCTAGCAGCGGAATTCGCCCGCCGGCGAGCACGGCGTCCATCTGGCGCCGCGACAACCGGTGGTGCACGCGGTAGTCCTCGCCCTTCGTCCGGTTGTGCACGGTCAGCTCGGGGCTCCTCGCGAACTCGTCGCGCAGGTTCTCCAACACCAGCACGTCACCCTGGTCGATGCGGTCGTAGTCGGCGGGGTCGGTGAACTCCAGCGCGAGGATGCCGAAGTTCGCGAGGTTCTGCCAGTGGATACGTGCGAACGACTTGGCGATGACGGCCTTCAACCCGAGGTAACGAGGGGTGATCGCGGCGTGTTCGCGTGACGAGCCCTGGCCGTAGTTGTCACCGCCCACCACGAGGTGCCCGGTGTCGGCGCACTCCTTCGCCCTCGCCGGATACGTCGGGTCCACCTGGTCGAACGTGAACTCAGCCAGCTGCGGCACGTTCGACCGGTACGGCAGCGCCCTCGCCCCCGCGGGGGAGATCTCGTCGGTGGAGAGGTTGTCGCCCACCTTGAGCAACACGGGAGCCTCGACGTTCGACGGCAGCGGCGGGAAATCCGGCAGCGTCGAGATGTTGGGCCCCTTGACCAGTCGTTCCCCACGGGCCTCCTCAGGAGGCAGCGGCGGTACCAGCATGTCCGTGTTCACCGTCGCCCGCTCGGGCAGCGGCAGATCCGGGTACTCCTGGCCCAGTTCGTCCATCAGTTCCCGCGGGTCGGTGATCACACCGGTGAGCGCGGAGGCCGCGGCCGTCTCGGGTGAGCACAGCCACACCGCGTCCTCGCGGGTACCGCTCCGTCCCGGGAAGTTCCGGGGGAACGTGCGCAGGGAGTTGTGCCCCACGGCGGGGGCCTGCCCCATCCCGATGCAGCCCATACACCCCGCCTGGTGGATCCGCGCTCCCGCCGAGATCAGATCGAACGTGCCGCCCATCCTCGTGAGGTCGGCCAGGATCTCCCGGGACGTGGGGTTGACGTCGAAGCTCACGGAATCGTGGGCCTGCCGTCCCCGCATCATGGCGGCGGCGATGGCGAAATCCCGCAACCCGGGGTTGGCCGACGACCCGATGACCACCTGGCCGACGTCCGTCCCCGCCACCTCTTGGACAGGCACCACGTTGTCCGGCGAGGACGGTTTCGCGATCAGAGGCTCTATTGTGGACAGATCTATCTCTTCTTCGATGTCGTAGGTGGCGTCCGGGTCCGCCAGGATCTCCTGGTAATCGTCCTCCCTGCCCTCGGAGCGCATGAATTCGTACACCGCGGCATCGGACGGGAACACGGTCGTGGTGGCACCCAACTCCGTGCCCATGTTGGCGATCACGTGGCGGTCCATCGCCGACAGTGTCGACAAGCCCGGACCGTAGTACTCGATGATGCGGTTCAGCCCGGCCTTGACACTGTGTCTGCGCAGCATCTCCAGGATGATGTCCTTCGCCGATGTCCACGGGGGCAGTTCCCCGGTCAGCCGCACACCCCAGATCTCCGGCATCCGCAAGTACACCGGTTCGCCCGCGATCGCCGTCGCCGCCTCCAAACCGCCCACGCCGATGGCCAGCATGCCCATCGCCCCGGACGCGGGCGTGTGCGAATCGGAGCCCACCATGCTCTTGCCCGGGACACCGAATCGCTGCATGTGCGTCGGATGTGACACCCCGTTACCGGCCTTGGAGTACCAGATGCCGTATCGACGACAGGCCGACCGCAGGTAGGCGTGGTCCTCGGCGTTCTTCTCATCGGTCTGCAGCAGGTTGTGGTCGACGTACTGGACGCTGACCTCGGTTTGCGCGCGGTCGAGGCCGAGCGCTTCGAGTTCCTGCATCACGAGCGTGCCCGTGGCGTCCTGGGTGAGGGTGTGGTCGACACGCAGGGCTATCTCGGCCCCCGGTTCCATACGACCGTCGACGAGATGGTCCTCGATGAGTTTGTGCGACACCGTTTTGCCCATGTCCTCGACTACCCGCCGGAGGGAGTCGGCAACCGCGTTACCTCTGCTTCGCGATCGCCGGGCAACGGTCGTTCCTCGGGAATGGACGCGCTGGTGGAACCGGGTGTTCACGCGTCGACGATCACTCGGACGGCCCGCTGTCCCCGGCGGGCGCCGCGCGGTCGGATCGTCGCCCGTCGCACCCCGTGCTCGGCTGTTGATGATGCGTTCGTCGTCCCGAGACGATCAATTTTGCTACTGTCGGAATCGGCTTGTTGACGCGACGTCAAACCTGGGGTCGCGATCCACAGGCGGCACAGGGCCGGATATGACGGCGGCCGATGACCGCGCCGGAAGCGCGCGCATCGGTCTTCCTTCGCGCCGTCAGCATGCGGCCGTCGATGAAGCCGCCGCCCGTCCGGGCGCCGTCGACCCGCGACGCAGCGGACGGGCGACGATTGGGAGGAAGCCTATGAGACCCCTACGTATTCCCGTACTCGGCGCGGTCCTGTCACTTGCGGCCACCGCCTTCATCGGACCCGCCGTCGCAGTGGCGTCCGAAACGGAAACCGCCGCCGAGATCCTGCGGGAAGGCGCCCAGCTCGGGGTCGACAACGGATATCCCGGGGTGATCGGCCTGGTCCGCGACGGTACGGACACAGAATATGTCCAGGCCGGACTCGGCGACCGTTTCACGAGGGTCCCCGCCGATCCGCAAGCCCGCTTCCGCATCGGTAGTAACACCAAGGCGTTCATCGCCACCGTGCTGCTGCAGTTGGAAGCCGAAGACCGGCTCTCACTCGACGACACACTCGACACCTGGTTGCCCGATGTGTTCGCACGAAGCGGCCATGACGGTTCGACGATCACCGTCCGGCAATTGCTCAACCACACCTCCGGGCTGCCGGAGTACCTCAACGACCCTCGAGTGCTGGCGTCCTACGCCGCGAACCTCAACCCCTACAGGAAGTGGGAGCCCCGGAAGCTGGTGGAGATCGCCCTCCGGCAAGGGGCCACCGGCGCCCCCGGGGAACGACACAGCTACTCCAACACCAACTACCTGTTGGCGGGCATGGTGATCGAAGCCGTCACCGGCAATCCGCCCCACGTCGAGGTCCGGCAGCGCATCATCTCCCCGCTCGGCCTGCACGACACCAGCTTCCCCACCGACCCTCGGCCGCAGGGCGAGTGGCTGCGCGGATACTTCCGGATCGGTGGATTCCTACGGGACGTGACCGTGTCCAATGTGGATATCACTGGCTCCGCCGGGGCCATGGTTTCCACTTTGGACGACCTGGCGACGTTCGAGCGAGCACTGCTGTCGGGCGAGTTGCTGCCCGAACCACAGCTGGCCGCTCTGAAGGACACCGTACCGCTCACCGAGGACGGGTCCGCGGGCGCGGGGCTGGGCGTTTTCCTGACACCGACGCCCTGCGGACCGGTATGGCAACACTCCGGCGCGCTCCTCGGCTACACCACGTTGTGGTTGACCAGCGACGACGGTGACAAGCAAGTCGTCGTGGCCGCCAACGAGTATCACCTGGTGGGCGGCGGCCCAGGCGAGCAGCACATCGCCCGGGCCGCGGTGGAGGCCTACTGTGCCCTCTGAGGCCCGCTGAGGCCTGCTGGCCTTCAACGACGAAGGACCGTGTTCGCTCGGGACACGGTCCTTCGTCACTACGCCTCCATCCCCAGTTGCTGTTTGAGCCATCGCACCTGCATCAGCATGAGGTTCTCCGCGACCTCCTCGGACTGCGGGGTCATGTGGGTGACGCCGACCAGTGGCAGGAACGTGTGGTCTCGACCGGCCGCCAACAGCGCCGCGGACAAACGCAGGGAGTGGGCGACGAAGACGTTGTCGTCCCCCAGGCCGTGCATCAGCAACAGCGGCCTGCGCAACGACGGGGCGTCGGCGATCAGCGAGTTCCGTTCGTAGACGCCCGGGTTGTCGTCCGGGTGCCCGAGGTAGCGCTCGGTGTAGGCGGTGTCGTACAAGGACCAGTCGGTCACCGGGGCGCCGGCGAGGGCCGCGTGGAACACGTCGGGCCTTCGCAACACCGCCAGCGCGGACAGGTAGCCGCCGTAGGACCAACCACGGATGGCGACCCGGTCGAGGTCCAGCAGGTGCGGATACCGTTCGGCGACGGCGTGCAGCGCGTCCACCTGGTCGGTCAGCGTGACGTCGGCGAGCGCGTGGTGGACCTCCTTCTCCCACGCCGGACCGCGTCCGGGGGTTCCCCGCCCGTCGACGACCAACACGGCGAATCCCTGGTCCGCCAGCCACTGCGAGGTGAGGAAGCTGTTGCGGCTCTGCAGCACCCGCTGCGCGTGCGGACCGCCGTAGGGGTCGAGCAACACCGGGAGCGGACCGTCGACGGGGGCGCTGTCGACGTCCCGTCCGGTGGGCAACACGAGTGCCGCCCGCAGTTCACGTTCGCCGACGGTGAGCCACACCGGTTTGGGCGCAAGGCCGGGGTCCATCGGATACGACGCGATCTCGGCGACCGGTTTCCCCTCCCGCAACACCGACACCCTCGGACCGCTGTAATCGAGGCTCCAGGTCGACAACACCGTCGTGTCCGCGTTGCCCGCCCCGATGTGCACACCATCCACTTCGGACAAACGTTGCGCCTCGCCGACCGAGGTGCGGTAGACGTGGATCTGAGTGGGGTCGTCCTCAGAGGCGGAGAACAACAGCTCCTCCCCCACATGGAGCACCGAGCGCACCTGCAATCCCACCGGGGTCACCGGTTCCCCGTCCACGAGTACGCGGTAGGTGTCGTCGCGGACGCCCACGTGCACCAGTCTGCCTTCCGCGGTCCACGCGGGAACGCCGGTGACGACCTCCACCCAGCGCTCGTCCTCCTCGTGGCACAGCAGGCGGGCCGATCCGCTCCGCGGGTCGAGCGCGTAGATCTCCAGACGTCGCTGGTCCCGAGGTTGCACCGCGATCAGCGGCGGTCCCGCCGCCGACCAGTGCGCGGCCACGAGATACTCCCAATCGCCGCGCTGCACGTCCACCCTGCTGCCGTCGAGCCCGAGGAACGACAACGACACCGACGCGTTGCGTGTGCCCGCGGCGGGATAGGCGACGGTGGTGGCGGGCGTATCCGGGTGGGCTGGATCGGCGATGGTCCACGTGGGCACCCCGGTGTGGTCGGTGCGCTGCACCAACAGGGTCTTCCCGTCGGGCGACCACCAGTAGCCGCGTGTCCTGTTCAGCTCCTCGGCGGCGATGAACTCCGCCAACCCCCAGGTGATGTCGGCGCCCTCGTCGGGTGTCAGAGCACGATCAGCGCCGGAGGCGAGCTCCACCACGCGCAACCTGCGGTCGCTGACGTAGGCGACGTGTGTACCGGTGGGATCGGGTCGCGGATCGACCACGGCCGCGTCCACGAGCAACCGCACGTCCCTGCTGTCGAGATCGACCGTGTAGAGCTTGCCGGACAGGGAGAACGCCACCACGCGGAAGGCGGCGTCGGTGGCATAGCCCACCACTCCGCCGGAGGCCTCCCTCACCCGTTCTCGGCGCGCGCGTTCCTCGGGGGGCAACTCCTCCTCGCCCGGCAGTAGTGCGGCGGCGTCCACCACGACCGACTCCTCGCCGGTGCGCATGTCGAGCAGGTACAGATTGTTCCGTCGGTCGGTCGCCGTCCGCGAACGCTGGAACAGCACTCGACTTCCGTCCGGGGAGACGTGGAAGTTCTTCGGCGTCCCGAGCGTGAAGCGCTGGGTCCGGGCTTGTCGACGCAGGAAAGAAAGATCGTCCGTCACGGAAAGGTACTGTCGCAGACGAGCCCCTTCCCGCGCCATCCATCACACCCCGTCGAGAGAGCATGCAACGATCCGCTCTCTTTCCGCGCGGAATACGCAATGAACGACGGATTCAGGCAATGTTTATCGGATGATTTCGCCGTGCCCGACGCCCTAACCTGAACGTATGACAACGTTCGCCGACAAATCCACCGACGCCGACAGCGCCACCGGCCTCGCTCCGGCCGAGTACATCGCATTGGATGAACGCTGGAGCACGCACAACTACCATCCGCTGCCCGTCGTGATCGCCGAGGGCGAGGGCGCGTGGGTGACCGATGTGCAGGGCGAACGTTACCTCGACTTCCTGGCGGGCTATTCGGCGTTGAACTTCGGACACCGTCATCCCGATCTGGTGCGGGCCGCCACCGAACAGCTCGGGCGTGTGACACTGACCTCGCGCGCGTTCCGGCACGACCAGTTCGGACTGTTCTGCCGGGAGCTGGCCGAACTCACCGGCACCGACATGGTGCTGCCCATGAACTCCGGCGCCGAGGCCGTGGAGTCCGCGATCAAAGTCGCCCGCAAATGGGCCTACCGCGTGAAGGGCGTCCCCGATGGACAGGCGCAGATCGTGGTCGCCGGCTCCAACTTCCACGGCCGCACCACCACCATCGTGTCCTTCTCCACGGACGAGGACGCGCGTGCCGACTACGGCCCGTTCACCCCGGGTTTCGTCGTGGTCCCCTACGGCGACGCGGCGGCCCTGGCCGAGGCCGTCAACGACCGCACCGCGGCCGTGTTGCTGGAGCCGATCCAGGGTGAGGCCGGGGTGATCGTGCCCCCGGACGGCTACCTCGCCGAGGCTCGCAGGCTCTGCGACGAGGCGGGTGCGCTGCTCATCGCCGACGAGATCCAGTCCGGGCTGGCCCGGACGGGCACGGTGTTCGCGTTGGACCACGAGCGGGTCACCGCGGATCTCTACACCCTGGGCAAGGCGCTCGGCGGTGGCATCATGCCGGTGTCGGCCGTGGTGGGGCGTGCCGACGTGCTCGGGGTGTTGCGTCCCGGTGAGCACGGCTCCACGTTCGGGGGCAATCCGCTCGCCTGTGCGGTGGGTCGCGCGGTGGTGCGTTTGCTGTCCACGGGGGAGTTCCAACAACGGTCGACGTCGCTGGGCGCGCGCATGCACGAGCGGCTGTCCGAACTCGTCGGCAACGGCGTCACCGCCGTACGCGGGCGTGGACTGTGGGCGGGTGTGGACCTCGCCCCCGACGGTCTGTCCGGCCGCGAGGCCGCGGAGGCACTGTTGCGACGTGGTGTGCTGTGCAAGGAGACCCACGGCCACACGCTGCGGCTGGCTCCCCCACTGGTGATCGAGGAGGCCGACCTCGACCGGGGACTCGACGCGTTGGCTCAGGTCGTCGCACAGAGGTGAGCTCCCGAACCCTCGCCGCTTCGTACGTCGTCGCGGCGTTGTGCGGGGCGGTGGCGCTGTCGTTGGGCTCGGTCGTCGCCGGCGAACACGCCCCGACCGGGCTGGATCAGGCGTTCGAATCCGGTGTCGCGGACGTGTTCGGCGGTTCGTGGGTGTTGTCGGTCCTCGTGGCGCCCACGGAACCGTGGGCCGTGCTGCCCGTCCTCGGGGTCGTGGCGGTGGCCGGGGTGGTGCGTCGCCGTCCCGACCTCACGGCCCTCGCCGTGTCGGCACCCGCCGTGGCCGTCGGACTCAACACGGTCGTGCTCAAACCGTGGTTCGGCCGCTACTACGACGATCACCTGGCCTATCCCAGCGGACACACGGTGAGTCTGGTGGCGACGGTGACCGTGGTGGCGCTGTCCGTATCGACCACACGGACACGCGTTCTCACGGTCGTCGTCGGCGTGGTGCTCACGGGCTGCGCGGCGGTCGGTATGGCCGGCCTCGGCTACCACTACGTCACCGACGTCGTGGGCGGCGCGGCCACGGCCGTCGCGGTGACCCTCGGCATGGCGCCCCCGGTGCGGGCGGCCGTCACGTCCGGCTTCCGGACTGGTCCACGGCGTCGCGGGCCAGTGCCGTGAGTCGGCTCACGGCCCGCAGGTACTTCTTGCGGTAGCCGCCCGCGAGCATGTCCTCGTCGAAGAGTTCCCCGAGCGAGCTGCCGGAGACCAGCACCGGGACGGCCCGGTCGTAGAGCCGGTCGGCGAACGCCACCAGTCGTAGCGCGATGGCCTGGTCACTCGCGGGACGGACCCCGCGCAGGTGCACGGCCGACACGTTGTCCACCAACCGTCCGTATCGGGACGGATGCAGGCTCGCCAGGTGGTCGCAGAGTTTGTCGAAGTCGTCCAGTGTGGCGCCCGGCCACGCGTTCGCCGACGCCGTCAGTTCCTCGTCGCTCAACGGCTCGGGCGGTTCGGGGAGACCACGGTGCCGGTAGTCGGGGCCGTCCACCCGGACGACGTCGAACTTCGACGACAGCGACTGGATCTCGCGCAGGAAGTCCTCGGCGGCGAATCGGCCCTCGCCGAGCTTGTCGGGCAGCGTGTTGGAGGTGGCGGCGACGAACACCCCGGCGTCGGTCAGTTCCCGCAACAAGCGGGTGACGAGCATCGTGTCACCGGGATCGTCCAGCTCGAACTCGTCGATGGCCAACAGCCGGTGGCTGGACAACCGGCGAACGGCCTCGTCGAACCCGAGCGCGCCCACCACGTGGGTCAGTTCGACGAACGTTCCGTACGCCTTCGGCCCCGGTACCGCGTGCCAGATGGACGCCAGCAGGTGGGTCTTCCCGACCCCGAACCCGCCGTCGAGGTAGAGGCCGGGTCGTTGCGCGGGCTGTTTGCGCCCCCCGAGCCCGAACAGCGCACGCCAGCCCTTCGCCGTCCCACCCCCGGAATCGGCCACCCGCTCGGCGAAACGGGAGCACGCGGCCACGGCCTCGGCCTGGCTCGGTTCGGCCGGATTCGGCACATAGGTGGAGAACCGCACGCTGTCGAAACGGGGCGGGGGCACCAACGTCGAGATCAGTTCGTCCGGGGAGATCTCGGGATGGCGCGAGGTCAGCTGCTCGGTCGGCATACCGATCAGCCTAGGTGCCGCCCCGAGGAGGCGACGTGGGTCGCCTCATGTTGTGATGGCCACTGTGCACCGTCTCTTGCCCACTCCCGTCGAACTGTCGTCGTTGACCGACACCGAACTGGAGCGTCTCTACGACTATCCGCCCGATCTTGCGCGCCCGTGGGTGCAGGTGAACTTCGTCTCCTCGGCCGACGGCGCGGTGTCGGTGTCCGACCGCTCCGCAGGCCTGTCCCACCCGGCGGACAAGCGGGTGTTCGGCCTGGGTCGGGATCTCGCGGACGTGATCCTCGTGGGGGCGGGCACGGCCCGGGCCGAACGCTATCGGGGGGTGAAGGCCCACGAGCTGAGGCTCGAGCGCAGGCGCAGGCTGGGCTTGAGTGAGCTGCCGCCCATCGCGGTCGTCACGGGGCGTTGTGACCTCACCCCGGACGACCCGCTCGTGACCGACACCATCGTCCCTCCCCTCGTGCTCACCACGCAGCGGGCGCCACGACACCGCAAGGACGCCCTCACCGAAGCCGGGGTGGACGTGGTCGAAGCGGGCGAGGAGACGGTGGATCCGCGCCTTGCGCTCGCAGCACTCGACGAGCGCGGGCTGCGCCGCGTGGACTGCGAGGGCGGACCTCGGTTGTTCGCGGCGTTGGTGGCCGCCGACCTCGTGGACCAGTTGTGTCTCACGATCGCCCCGCTGCTGGCGGGTGCCGGCGCGGACCGCATCGTCACCGGCGTGCCGAGTCCGCTGCCCCGGTCCCTGCGACTCGCCTCGGTGCTGCACGAGGACGGCTTCCTCATGCTGCGGTATCGAAGGGCTGGACGGCAGGACGCGTGAGGCCCCGCTCACGTGCGCCTCACCACTGCCGTGACAAGGTTTGTGTGCCGAGAAGGTCAGCAGGAAGAGGGGGCCTGTTTCCGTGCCGCGCCGTGGTCGTGCTCGCCGACAACTCGTCGTGTCCGCGCTGGTGGCGCTGCTTGCCGCGGGCTGCACCGCGGGACCGTCGACGCGGCCCCCGGTGGTCGAGAACGACGGTGAGCCCGCTCCTTCCACCACCGAGGCCTCGCGGGAGGTGCCCCTGCCGGAGCTGGCCGAACCCCGCGGCCCGTCACTGTCGTGGGAGAAATGCGACCCACTGCTGCTGGAGGGGCTGGATCGCGGTGACGACGCGCCGAGCGTGTCCTGCGCCCGCATCATGGCGCCGCTCGACGCCCCCGGCCTACCGGGGTTGGGCCTCACCCGACTCGGACTCACCAAGGTCGGCGACGGCTCCGTGCCGTTGGTGGTGTTGAACGGCCTCGGGGGTGAGCCGGGGACCCGGTACGCGGTGCGGTTGGCCGACACGCTGCCCGAGGAGATCCTGCGGACGTTCTCGTTGATCGGCGTCGACCGCCGGGGGACGGGGTCCTCCGAGCCCATCCAATGCATTCCGCCCGAGGAGCGGCAGACCCTGTTGGGGCACGATCCCACGACCACCGTGGACCCGATCCTCGACGCGGCCAGGACGGCCGGTCAGCAGTGCGCCCTCAACCTGGAGGACGCCCAGACCGCGTACGACAGTTGGCGCACCGCCGGCGACCTGGACGAGCTGCGGGCCCGACTCGGCGTCCCGCGGCTCAACATCCTGGCCCACGGCGAGGGTTCGACCTCCGCCGCCTACTACGCGGCGCGGTTTCCCCAACACACGGGCCGTATCGTGCTCGACGGTGTGCCCGACCCCTCGACCGACCTGACCATCGGACTCGGCGACATCGCCGCCGCGGCGGAGGCCACGCTGGACCGGTTCGCCGCCGACTGCGCCGACCAGGATTGCCCGCTCGGCGATGACGCCCGCGCC
>SMEK01000195.1_pt1 | contig 37274 bp, 32 predicted proteins | sample 2456371 | NCBI WGS metagenome assembly SMEK01 (sample SAMN10132590, study PRJNA489261) | soil metagenome | isolation source: day1 antibiotic-loamy sand soil ammended with composted manure from dairy... | place: USA | collected 2015-04-01
GCGACCGCCGGCGAGGCCCCCTGGAGCCATGCGGTGAGGAATCCCGCGTTGAACGCATCCCCCGCTCCGGTGCTGTCCACGCACGGGACGGACTTCGCCGGGGCGGTCACGATGCCGTCCCCGTCGATCCATGCGGCGCCCTCCAACCCGAACGTGACCGCCACCGAGCCCACCGTGTCGAGCAACTGTCGCGCCGCTTCCGGCTCCGAGGAACCCGTCAGCGCCCGCAGTTCGTCCGCGTTGGGGAGTAACAGATCCACCCCTTGCACGTCGGCGAGGAAAGCCTGGGGATCGGTCAACAGCGCGGCCGCCTGAGGGTCGACCGAGGTCGTCAGCCCCATCCTCTTGGCCCGTGCCAGCGCCGCCAAGCCTCCGGCGCGCGACGACGGATCCAACAGTACGTAGCCGGACAGGTGCAGATGGTCAGCCCCTTCCAGGCAGGTGGTGGGAACGTCGTCGGGGCAGAACCGCTTGTTGGCTCCCCGGTCGGGAAGCATGGTGCGTTGCCCCTTCGCGTCGACGAGCACCACGACACAACACGTGGCCGTGGCGGGGTCCACGGCGAACACGCAGCGCACCCCGGCGGTCTCCAGCTCATGGCGTAGCAGACGTCCGCCCGCGTCGTCGCCCACCCGGGCCACCAGGGTCGTCTCGGCACCCCGGTCCTGGAGCCACAGTGCTGTGTTGGCCCCCGCGCCGCCACCCGTGACGGTGACGGCCGCGCGGGAGTCACCGCCGTAGACGATCGGTTCGTCGTGCTGAGCCACGACGTCCAGACCGACGTCTCCCACGACCACGACCTTCATCGCGCGAGCTCCGTGGCGATACGTGCGGCGAGGTCGGCGTTGGACAGCACGAGCGCCTCATTGGCGTCGAGGCTGGCCCCACCGCTGGCGGTGTGGAAATGCTCCAGCAGAACCGGTGTGACGTCGGACCCGGTGACCCCGCGCTTTCGCACCAGTTCCAGTCCTTCGGCCAGCAACCGGTCGTGAACGTCGCGGTCGAGTTCGTGTTCGACGGGTATGGGGTTGGCCAGCAACACCCCCGAGGAGGAGAACCGTCGGTGCGCGGTCACGACGGCCGCCGCCTGCGCCGGGTCGTCCACCCGGTGTGGCACGGGATGACCGGACGAACGTAGGTAGAAGGCGGGGAAGTCGTCGGTGCGGTAGCCGAGTACGGGAACCGAGTGTGTCTCCAGGACCTCCAGGGTGGCGGCGATGTCGAGGATCGACTTCATACCCGAGCACACCACCAGGACGTCCGTGCGCGCCAGGGTCCCGAGGTCGGCGGAAACATCCCAGGTCACGTTCGTGCCCGGCACCGGATGGTCTGTACTCGCCACCGTGGTGGCCCCCGAACGACCCAGCGCCACGGTGGGACCCAGGTCGCGCAGTGACAGTTTGTCGAGTTCTGCGTCCGGGGAGCAGATCCGTTCGAGTTCGGCGTCGGTCAGTCCCACGCGCGGGACACCGTCGAGGACCGCGATCGTGGCGGGCACCGCCCCCGCCTCACGTACGACGCCCTCGAGTCGGCGGGCGACCTCCAGGTTGCGGCCGGGTGGTAGTCCGTGGGACAGCAAGGTGCTTTCGAGGGCGACGATCGGCGCATGGGTGGCGACGGCGTCGGCGACCTCGGGCGACAGCGACAGTGGAGTGTCGGGTTGGGTACTCACGGGCAAGCATCCTCGCCCATCGGATCAGCGGGACGTCATGGGGCATCGCGGAGATGGGGCATCATGGAGGCGTGAGTACGATGACGCTTCCCGAAGTCGACACCAGGCCGGAGAGCACGGACACCACGGACGACGACTCTCCGAAGATGTTCCACTACGTGCGTAAGGACAAGATCGCCGAGAGCGCGGTCATGGGTACGCACGTGGTGGCGCTGTGCGGCGAGGTCTTCCCGGTGACGAAATCACCGAAGCCGGGCTCGCCCGTCTGCCCGGAATGCAAGCGCATCTTCGAAAGTCTGCCTCCCGGCGGTGAGGACTGACCCACTGCGAAGGTCAGCCCGATCCACCGTCCCGCCGCGGACCGTCGGCGGTCTCGTGGTCCGCGGCGGTGCTCGAGGCACGCCCCTGTGAGGTCGTGTTCCCCCGGCCCGTCTGATCGTCGCGGCCCTCGCGTCTTTTCGTCTCCTTGTCGCCTTCCCCGTCCGCGTCGCCGTCAGGCTGACGTGGTCTGCGCAACGGCTGGGTGGTGCGGTGCCACAGGGTGCCCTTGGCCGCCTCCTCGGCCTGGATACGTTCTTTGAGCCGCTCCATCTCCAACCTGCGCCACTTGCGGCGTTGTCTGCGGGTCATCTTCGCCGGCCAGAGTTCCTGGATGGCGCTGTTGAAGTAGGCGCCCGCCACGATGGCCAGGCCGATGAAGAACGTGAACAGCAAGAACGCGATCGGTGTCGCCAACGCGCCGTAGGTGTAGCCGGTCGTGGTGATCCAACTGATGTAGAAGCGCAGACCGACACTGGACAGCAGGAAGATCACCATCGCCAGGACGGCGCCCGGAAGTCCCCGATGCCACGGCAGTTTTCGCGGTAGTGCGAGCTTGTACAACGTGGCGAGCGCGAGCACCAGCAACACCGCCACGGTGGGGTAGTAGAGCACGCTCAGCCACGACGCGATGGTGGGCTTCCAGTCGTCCGGGAAGAATTCCGGCAACAGGTCCGGACCGATGGCGATGATCGGCAACCCGATCACGAGCAGGACCAGGCTGCCCAAGTACAGCAACAGCGCGAAGATCCGCTGCCAGACCTCGTTGCGTACGCCGTACTGGTCGTGGGCCACGGTGATGGCGTCCACGAACGAGGACATCGCCGACGAGCCGGCCCACAGCGAGATGAGGAAGCCCACGGACACGATCTCGCCTTTACCCGTGGTCAGGATGTCGTCGACGGTCGGCGCGATGATCTGCTGGACCACGCTGTCGCTGAAGATCGTGTCCGAAAACGCGATGATCTTATCGTGGGCCTGGCGGACGACGTTCTCGCCGAACCAGTCGCCGATGAACCCGAGACTACCCAGCAGGCCGAGCAGTAAGGGAGGCAACGACAGCGTCTGCCAGAACGCGGCCTCGGCCGCCTCGGAGAAGATGTTGCCGTTCCAGGCCTTACTCAGGGTGCGACCCACCAGAAGCAAAGGTCCTTTGCGCCTGGCCGGTCGGGAGGGCCGGGGTTCGCCCTCGTCGTCGGTGGTGCCGCCGTTTCGCGTCTGCATTGCGGCTCCCAGCATGGTCCATCGAAACTTGATCGGCTCGCCTACCCCGCGGCGTGTCCTTCTCAGTTTTCCCGATGCCACCCCAGGTAAGCTTGCGCAGGCACCCTCACTGACCTCAGGCTCGGCAGCCGATCACCGTCGTGAGGGTTTTCGCATGTCCGTATGTCGAGGAGTTGGAGCGTCGGTGTCGGAGACGACCAAGGTCCGGGACGGCGGTGCCACGTCCGCCCCCGAGCCCGCGCACGACGCGACAGCCCGCCCCCTGCGTGCGTGGCAGCGTCGCGCGCTGACCAAGTACCTCACGCGCAAGCCCAAGGATTTCCTCGCGGTGGCGACGCCCGGGGCGGGTAAGACGGTGTTCGGGCTGCGGGTGGCCGCCGAACTGCTCTCCGACCGCACCGTCGAGGCGGTCACCATCGTCACTCCCACCGAACATCTCAAACACCAGTGGGCGGAATCGGCGGAGCGCGCCGGTATCGCCATCGACTCGAACTTCCGTAACTCCGACGGGGTCACGTCCCCGGACTACCAGGGTGTCGCGGTCACCTATGCCCAGGTCGCCGCTCATCCGAGCCTGCACAGGGTGCGTACCGAGAACCGCAAGACCCTCGTCATCCTGGACGAGATCCACCACGCCGGCGATTCCAAGTCGTGGGGCGATGCCATCTACGAGGCGTTCACGCCCGCCGTCCGCCGGTTGGCGCTGACCGGTACGCCGTTCCGCAGCGACGATTCGCCGATCCCGTTCGTCACCTACGAACCGGACGCCGACGGCGCGCTGCGCAGCAAACCCGACCATTCCTACAACTACGCGGACGCGCTCGCCGACGGTGTCGTGCGTCCCGTGGTGTTCCTGGCCTATTCGGGTGAGGCCTCGTGGCGCACGAGTGCCGGCGACGAGTTCACCGCGCGGCTCGGTGAACCGCTCACCGCCGAGCAGAACGCCAGGGCCTGGCGTACCGCCCTCGACCCCAGTGGGGAGTGGATCCCCGCGGTGTTCGAGGCGGCCGACACGCGGTTGACGCAGTTGCGGACCAGCGGAATGCCCGACGCGGGTGGCCTGGTCATCGCCACCGACCAGGAGTCGGCCCGTGCGTACGCGAAGATCCTGGCCAGGATCGCGGGGGAGCAACCCGTCGTGGTGCTCTCGGACGATCCGAGGGCGACCAAACGCATCGCGGAGTTCTCCGAGTCCGAGCAACGCTGGCTGGTGGCGGTCCGCATGGTCTCCGAGGGCGTCGACGTGCCCAGGCTGGCCGTCGGGGTGTATGCCACCAGCGCGTCGACCCCGCTGTTCTTCGCGCAGGCCATCGGCCGCTTCGTGCGGTCACGTCGTCCGGGGGAGACGGCGAGTGTGTTCCTGCCGAGTGTGCCGGTGTTGTTGGAGCTGGCCAGTGAGCTGGAGGCCGAGCGTGACCATGTGCTCGGCAAGCCGCACCGCGAGAAGAGCGGCTGGGACGACGAACTGATCGTCGCGGCCAACCGCACCGACAACGAGCGTGGCGAGGAGGAGAAGTCGTTCACCTCGCTCGGCGCGTCGGCGGAGCTCGACCAGGTGATCTACGACGGCAACTCGTTCGGCACGCCCGTGTTGGCGGGCAGCGAGGAGGAACAGGAGTACCTCGGCCTACCCGGATTGCTGGATGCCGATCAGGTACGGATGCTGCTGCGCAAGCGGCAGGAGGAGCAGCTCGCCAAGGCCAAGCGGAACAAGGCCAAGGAAACCGAGGGGACCAAGGCCGAGAAACCGCCCGCGCCCACGCCACGCCCGGCCTCGGTGAACGAACGGCTCAAGGCGCTGCGTAAGGAATTGAACACGCTGGTCGGGCTCTACCACCACCGCACGCGCAAACCGCACGGGGTGATCCACAACGAGTTGCGTCGGATCTGCGGTGGACCGCCGACGGCGATGGCCACCGTGGAGCAACTCGAGGAGCGCATCGCCACTCTCCGGTCCTGGTAGGCGCGCAGAACCCGGCAGGCGCGGGGGAGCACCGGTCTCGTGGGTCACGGTTGCGTTTCAGGACCCGTGAACTGAATCGATACAGGTATTCCGTTCCCGTGATGTCGTGCATATGTTGTCGCGCACAACATTTATCTCGGCACCGGGAAGGTGTGACGATGCGACGACGCTTCCGACTCCGCGCCTGCGCTGCCGCGCTGGGCATTTCCCTCACGCTGTCGGCCTGTGGTGCGAACTCCGGCGGCGGTGATGCCTCCAAAGAGGAGACCGGCGGTGCGCAGGCGGACGCCCCGCTCGGCAAGGTGGGCGTGATCCTCCCCGAGACAGCCTCGTCGGCCCGGTGGGAGGGCTTCGACAAGCCCATGCTGGAAGAGGCACTGCGTGCGAAGGGCTTCGAGCCGGACATCCAAAACGCCCAGGGGGACGTCCAGAAGTTCTCGACCCTGGCCGACGGCATGATCGCTCAGGGCGTGCAGGTCCTGATCATCGCGTCGATCAACAGTGAGATCGGCGGGGCCGTGGCGGCCAAGGCCAAGTCGGCGGGGATCCCCACCATCGACTACGACCGCCTCAACCTCGGCGGCAGCTCCGAGTACTACGTCTCCTTCGACAACGTCCGGGTCGGAGAGCTGCAGGGTGAGGGCCTCGCGGAGGCACTGGACGGTAAGTCGGGCGCTCAGGTGATCGAGATCGAGGGTGCCCCGACCGACCACAACGCCACGCTGTTCCACGAGGGTCAGCGCAACGTGCTCCAGCCCCTCTACGACTCCGGAGAGCTGGAACTCGTACGGAGTCAGCCGATCGACGACTGGAACAACCAGGAGGGCGGTCGGGTCTTCGAGCAGATCCTGACCTCCAACGGTGGTGAGGTCGACGGTGTGGTCGCGGCCAACGACGGACTCGCCAGCGCCGTCATCACGGTGCTGAAGAAGTACGGCCTGAACGGGAAGGTGCCGGTCACCGGTCAGGACGCCACCGCGGAGGGACTGCGGGCGATCCTGCGCGGCGACCAGTACATGACGGTGTTCAAGCCGATCAAGGAGGAGGCCGAGGCCACGGCCGAGCTGGCCGCCGCGCTCGTCGAGGGCGACAAGGCCGCCGCCGAGGCGGTCGCCACGGACACCCTCGAAGACCCCAAGGGGAAGCGCGAGGTCGCATCCGTGCTGCTGGAGCCGTACCTCATCACCAGGGACGAGGTGAAGCGGGTCGTCGACGAGGGCTACGTCTCAGCCGACGAGATCTGTACGCGGGATCTCGCCGACGACTGTGCCGAACTCGGAATCAAGTGAGGCTGGGCATGACCGACGTCGTCACCCACTCGGAGTCCACAAGCGAGGCCATGACGGAGCCAGTGCTCGAACTCCGTAGGGTCAACAAGAGTTTCGGTCCGGTGCACGTGTTGCACGATGTGGACTTCGCCGTCCGGGCGGGTGAGGTGACCGCCCTCGTCGGCGACAACGGCGCCGGTAAGTCCACATTGGTCAAATGTATCGCGGGGATCCATCCCGTGGACTCGGGCACCATCCGCTTCCAGGGCCGGGAGGTGTCCGTCCGCGGTCCCAAAGACGCCGCCGATCTGGGTATCGAGGTCGTTTACCAGGACCTCGCCCTGGCCGACAACCTCGACATCGTGCAGAACATGTTCCTCGGCAGGGAACGCGGCAGCGCATGGCTGCTCGACGAGGCCGGCATGGAGGAGGCGGCACGCAGGACACTGGCGTCGCTGTCGGTGCGCACGGTGAAGTCCGTGCGCACCCCGGTCTCCGCGCTCTCCGGCGGGCAGCGGCAGACCGTGGCCATCGCCAAGTCCGTGCTGTGGGAGAGCTCGGTGGTGTTGCTCGACGAGCCCACGGCCGCCCTCGGCGTCGCCCAGACCCGGCAGGTGTTGGACCTCGTGCGCAGGCTCGCCGAGCAGGGACTGGGCGTGGTGCTCATCAGCCACAACATGGCCGACGTGTTCGAGGTGTCCGACCGGATCGCCGTGCTGTACCTGGGGCGCATGGTCGCCGAGGTGCGCACGAAGGACGTCACGCACGGGCAAGTGGTCGAGTTGATCACCGCCGGTCGGTCCGGCGACCTCGGACTCGCCCGGCCCGAGAACGTGGCTCTGTGACCGGATTCCCGCCAGCAAGAGGACCTTCAGATGACGCAAACCTCTACCTCGCCGCAGAGTGCGGCGATCTCCGACTTCGGGATCGACACCACCGCGATGTCGACGTCCGAGGTCGTGCGTGACTATTTCGCGCGGCTGCGCGCCGGCCAGCTCGGTTCGTTGCCGGCGCTGCTCGGGCTCGTGGTACTCGTGGCGGTGTTCGCCACCCTGTCGGACGTCTTCCTGTCATTGAACAACCTCGCCAACCTGCTCGCGCAGGGAGCGGGACAGACCATCATCGCGATGGGCATCGTCTTCGTGCTGCTGGTCGGCGAGATCGACCTGTCGGCGGGCACCGCCTCCGGTGTCACCGCAGCGGTACTCGCGATGCACTTCGTCGAGGACGGCAACCTGCTCGGGGGCATGGGCTCGACCGTGTTCATCCTGTTCAACGCCGTGCTCGCCCTCGCCGCGGTCCTCGCGATGCTGTTACGCATCTGGGCGGGTGCGGTGATCTCGGTGCTCGGCATCGGCCTCACCGTGTCCGGATTGCCCGCCAACCCGTGGGTGGAGATGTTGCTCGCGCTGTGCGTGGGGACCGCGATCGGGTGCATCACCGGATTTCTGGTGGCCCGGATCGGGATGCCGTCGTTCGTGGTGACGCTCGCGCTGTTCCTCACGTGGCAGGGGGTGATCCTCCAGTTCATCGGTGAGGGCGGCGTGCTCGGTATCTCCACCTCGCCGGTGCTGAACGCGGTCGCGAACGGCAACCTGTCCGTGTTCGGCAGTTGGTTGCTCTGTCTCATCGCCGTCGGTGGATTCGCCACCGTCGTACTGGGTCGGCACATCCGACGGCTACGGCGCGGTCTGGTGACCCAGCCGACCACCATCGTCGCGCTCAAGGTGGGTGGCGTCGCCGTCCTCGGCGTGGTGGCGACCGCTCTGTTGACGGTCGATCGGTCGCCGAACCCGACCATCGAGATCCGCGGTGTTCCGTATGTGGTGCCGATCGTGCTGGCGTTGCTCGCTCTCGGGACCTACGTGCTCAACCGCACGCGTTACGGCAGGCACATCTATGCCGTCGGTGGGAACCGGGAAGCCGCGCGCAGGGCGGGCATCGACGTCACGCGCATCAGGGCGAGTGTGTTCGTCGTGTGTTCCTCGGTGGCCGCGCTCGGCGCGATCGTGTACTCGTCGAAGGTCGGTTCGGTCGACCCGCAGGCGGGCGGACTCAACACGCTGTTGTTCGCCGTGGGCGCCGCCGTGATCGGCGGTACGTCCTTGTTCGGCGGCAAGGGTCGGGTGTCCGACGCCGTCATCGGCGGCACCGTACTCGCCGTGGTGTCCAACGGTCTCGGGCTGCTCAAGCAACCCGCGGCGGTCGTGTCGATCATCACGGGGCTCGTCCTGCTGCTCGCCGCCACCGTGGACGCGGTGTCACGCAAGCGCGCGGCCGGCGCGGCCCGCTGATCTTCGTGATGCGACGATTACGGCCGTGACCAGCACGCCCGTGGTCCGGCCCGACGAGGTGCGGCGGTACAACCGTGCGAGCCTGCTGCGCCTGCTCCACCTCGAGGGGCCGAGCACTCGCGCAGAACTCGCCACTGAGCTGGGCCTCAACCGCAGCACGATCAAGGCACTCGTCGACGGGCTCGCGGAGTCGGGTGTGGTGGCGGAACGGGTACCGAGGCCGGGCAGACAGGCGGGCAGGCCGTCGCTGTTGGTGCTGCCGCAACCCGAGGCCGCCGTGGTGCTGGCCGTGGACATCCAGGTCGAACACGTCGCGTTGGCCCTGGTCGGACTCGGCGGTGAGATCCTCGGCCGCAACAGCTGGAAGCTCCACAGCCGCACTCGCGCTCCCGGCGAGGTGATCACTCGGGTCGTCGAATCCACCGAGCTGTTGGCGACCGACCTGGGGGTGCGGCCGGTGGCGTGCGGGGTCTCGGTGCCGGGCGTGGTCCGTCGTCTCGACGGGCACGTGCACGAGGCGCCGAACCTGAGGTGGAGCGACGTGGCTTTGGGGGAGCGGTTGTCGGGCGCGCTCGGAGTCCGCACCGTCGTCGGCAACGACGCCGAACTCGGAGCGTTGGCCGAGCACCTGCGAGGTGTGGCCCGTGAGGTCGACGACGTGGTGTTCGTGTCGGCCGACATCGGTGTGGGAGGCGGTGTCATCGCCCAGGGAACGGCGTTGCGTGGCACGACCGGCTACGTGGGCGAACTCGGACACATGGTGGTGCACCCGCAGGGTCGTGAGTGCTACTGCGGCAGCCGTGGCTGCTGGGAGACCGAGGTCGGCGAGGCGGCGTTCTGCCGCGCCCTGGGCCTTCCCGAGGACAGTCCGAGGGGAGCCGTGGTGGTGGAGCTCCGTGCGCTGGCGGCCGACCCGGACGCGGCACGTCGGCGCCTGGGTCGGCTGGCGGAATGGCTGACCCTCGGGCTCGTCAACGTGGTGAACGTCCTGGGGCCCGAACTCGTCGTGCTCGGGGACCTCTTCACCGGCCTGCCCGACGCGGTGCTGGAGGACGTGGTGAGTCAGGTACGGCAGCGCAGCATGGTGAGTCGCGCCATGGGGGGTGTCCGTGTGGAACGCTCGGCACTGGGGCGCGACGCCAAACTCTTGGGAGCCGCCGAGGTCGCGTTCGAGGAGATCATGGACACGGTGTAGAGGCCGATCCGGCGGTCCCGAACACGACGGGGGCGGGGGCCCGAATCGGGACCCCGCCCCCGCTTACGCTCCGTGCGGCTGGGCGACGGCGTCAGCGCTGGATGTCAGCGTCCAGCTCCCTAAGCTTGGCCTCGTACTCGCGGCCGTGGTGGCCGCAGAACAACAACTCTCCGCCGTTCGGGAGAACGGCACGCATCTTTGCGGCTGCTCCGCAACGGTCACAACGGTCCGCAGCGGTCAGTTCGGGGCGGGTGAGCGTCGTCGGTGTCATTGGAGTCTCCCTCCGTCCCGGCATCGCCAGCCGATGCCATCGTTCAGCCGCGACCACCGTGGTCTGCGTCCCCGCCGATCGCGGTGGATCGCTGCCTCCACTCTTGCAGACGTTCTGGCTCTCGCAAGTGTTCCCAAGCCGTGTGGGAGCCGTGTCACGTCGGATTAGCCCGAACGTCGCAGACAGTTCGACAATACCTTTCCCTGCCTTCGAAAAGCCCGCTTCAACGCCTGTTTCTCGTGGTCAGGCACTATCGGAAAGCGTGACAATCCCCACCAGGAAAAGTGCGCTGGACGCCGTTCCCGCGCCCTTCGTGTTCGTTCTCAGCGGAATTTCCATGTATGTCGGCGCGGCGCTGGCGGTATGGCTGTTCGAAGCCGCCACGCCCGCCGGGGTGGCCTGGCTTCGGTGCCTCGGCGCAGCCCTCATCCTGCTGGCGTGGCGCAGGCCCGGACGAGAGGCGTGGCGGGGGCGCGCGCTGCTCCTGGCGGGAACGTTCGGCGTGGTCACAGCGGGGATGAACGTGCTGTTCTACGAGGCGATCGCTCGGCTACCGCTGGGCACGGCCGTGGCGATCGAATTCCTCGGTCCCGTGCTGGTCGCCGCGCTCGGTTCGCGAGGCCTGCGGGATCTGGCGGCCCTCGCCAGCGTCACCGTCGGTGTCGCCGTGATCGCCGATGTGCAATGGGAGGGCAGCCCCGCAGGAGTGGCGTTCGCGTTGGGCGCGGCGGTGGCTTGGGCGGCCTACATCGTGTTGGGCAAACGTGTCGCCCTCGCCGGCAACGGTGTCGACAGCCTGGCCGTGGGCTTCACCGTCGCCACAGTCGTGCTCTCGCCCCTCGTGCTGGGCACCACCGCCGTATGGGACGAGCCCGATCTCCTCGCGTTCGCGGTCGGGGTGGGGCTGTTGTCCACGGTCGTACCGTACGCCCTCGACCAGGTCGTTCTACGCCGCGTGGGACAGGCTCGGTTCGCCCTGTTGCTGGCACTGTTGCCTGTCACAGCCGCCGTCATCGGATTCGTGATGCTGCGGCAGATCCCCACGCTCGGCGAGGCGGTCGGCATCCTCGCCGTCGTGGTAGGGGTGGGGTTGCGGTCGGGCGCGTCCGAGCGGAAGACCGCATAGACCGAACAGGGCCCGGACACGCGTCGAGGCCGGGAAGCCACCGGGTGCCACGACCCGGCCTGGCTTCTTCCGGCCTCGATGTGTTCGTTGTGCTTGCCTTAGAGTCGGTGCCCCTTCGGTCGCCGCTAGTCCAGGTAGTCCCGCAGGACCTGCGAGCGGGACGGGTGGCGCAACTTCGACATGGTCTTGGACTCGATCTGCCGGATGCGTTCCCGTGTGACGCCGTACACCTGGCCGATCTCGTCCAGCGTGCGAGGCTGACCGTCGGTGAGACCGAAGCGCAACCGCACCACACCGGCCTCACGTTCGGACAGCGTCTGCAGCACCGACTGCAGCTGATCCTGCAGCAACGTGAACGACACCGCGTCCACGGCCACCACGGCCTCGCTGTCCTCGATGAAGTCACCCAGCTGCGAGTCGCCCTCGTCGCCGATCGTCTGGTCCAACGAGATCGGCTCCCGGGCGTACTGCTGGATCTCCAGGACCTTCTCCGGGGAGATGTCCATCTCCTTGGCGAGTTCTTCCGGAGTGGGTTCGCGGCCCAGGTCCTGCAGCAGTTCGCGCTGGATCCGGCCGAGCTTGTTGATGACCTCCACCATGTGCACCGGGATGCGGATGGTGCGGGCCTGGTCGGCCATGGCCCTGGTGATGGCCTGGCGGATCCACCACGTCGCGTAGGTGGAGAACTTGAAGCCCTTGGTGTAGTCGAACTTCTCCACCGCGCGGATCAGGCCCAGGTTGCCCCACGATCCACTTCAGGTCGCGGCGCATCTGGGTGGAGAGCTTCTCGCCCTCCTCCTCGGCGATCCGCAGGCGCTCGGCGGCGTAAAGGCCGGCCTCGATGCGCTTGGCGAGCTCGACCTCCTCCTCGGCGTTGAGCAGCGCGACCTTACCGATCTGCTTCAGGTAGGCCCGCACCGAGTCGGCGGATGCGGTGAGCTCAGCATCCTTACGCGCCTGACGCAGAGCCTCGGACTCCTCCTCGTCCCACACGAAGTCCGGGTCGTTGGCGTCGGACTCCTCGTCGGACTCGTCGGTGTCCTCGGTGACGGTCGCGTCGACGACGTCCACTTCCACGGCGTCGACGTCGAGGTCGGACAGGTCGACGTCCTCGAGCTCCGGACTGTCGAAGCCCTCGTCCAGCTCGGCGGACTTCTTGCTCTTGGCCTTGCTGGTGCTCTTGCTGGCCTTCGACCGAGTCGTCGTCTTGGCCTTGTCCGACTTGGTGGTGGTCTTGCGCGTCCGGGTGGTCTTCGCGGACTTCGCGGGAGCCTTCTTTGCGGCCGTCTTACGACCCGACGACTTCGTCTCCGGCGTGGCCGTTTCGTCCACGGCCGCCGTGTCCTCGTCGGCAGTCGTCGGTTTAGCGGCGCTCGTTGTCTTAGTCCCGCTTCGTGTTGCGGTCTTTGCGGCTGCCACGTACGCCCTTTCGCAGCGGTCGGTCACGACGAACCGAGACGTGGGGGTCCCGGCTGCCTCAGGATCGGGGAACATGCCCCGGCCTGCGGTTTTGTCTCCCGCAGCCGAGAGCCGTGTTCCATTGTAACGACGGCGACGGCAGGAGTCGCGCGGGCGATCATCTTTTGAGCCCGTTTCGTGCCGTCGGCGATGCCGTTCGCGGCGGGGGAGAGCCGGAAGCGGCGTGTGGTGCTCAGTGCGAAAGGCCTTCCCGCGCCGCGGCTGCTGCTCCCACGATACCCGCGTTGTTCAGCAAAGATGCCGTGATGATCGGCGTTCGGATGTCCAACAGCGGCACCCACTTGTGTGACTTCTTGCTCACCCCGCCGCCGACGATGAACAGATCCGGCCAGATGAGGTCCTCCAACACGGTCAGATAACGATTGACACGTTTGGCCCAATCCGGGTACGAGAGGCCCTCGTTGTCCTTGACCGAGGCCGCGGCCTTCTTCTCCGCGTCGTGCCCGTCGACCTCGATGTGGCCGAACTCGGTGTTCGGCATGAGCGTCCCGTCCTGGAACAAGGCGCTGCCGATGCCCGTGCCGAACGTGAGCAGCGCGACGACCCCCTTCCTCGCGGCCGGGTCCCCGAAACGGATCTCGGCCATGCCCGCGGCGTCGGCGTCGTTGAGGATCGCCACGTCGGCGATGTCACGACCCAGCCGTTCCGCGAACAGGGCACCAGCGTCGAGTCCGATCCAGCTGGGGTCGATGTTGGCCGCGGTCTGAGCGACGCCCTTTTTGATGACGGCGGGGAGTGTGATGCCGATGGGGCCGTCCCAGTCGAAGCGGCCCACGATGTCGCTGACGACGGCGGCCACCGCGTCGGGCGTCGAGGGCTTGGGCGTGTCGATGCGAACGCGGTCGCCGATGAGCTCACCCTTGTCCAGATCGACCAGCGCACCCTTGATGCCGCTTCCGCCGATGTCGATGCCGAACCCACGGTTCGCCGTCATGGGCGAGGCCCCTTCCTTCTCGATTCAGAAGTCGTTGGGCGAAACTGTAACCAAATGTGATCCCATAGTCGGTGTGGGAGCTGTGGAATCCGATCTCGAGAACCTGACCGCGACCGCGGAGCGGGTCGCCGTCGAGGCAGCCGACCTGGTCCGGGACGCCTACGAGTCCATGGTCGCCGGGACCTCCGTGTCCGTCGACACCAAGTCCAGCGAGACCGACGTGGTGACGGCGGTGGACACCGCCTCGGAACGACTCATCCGGGAACGGTTGGCGACGCTGAGACCGCACGATGCGGTCCTCGGTGAGGAGGAGGGTACGCGCACCGCCGCGGATTCCTCGGAGGACACCGGTGTGACCTGGGTGGTCGACCCGATCGACGGAACGGTCAACTTCCTGTACGGATTGCCGTGGTTCGCCGTCTCGGTGGCCGCGCAGATCGACGGGGCGACCGTGGCCGGTGCCGTGGTCGAACCCGCCAGCGGAAGGCGGTGGACCGCCACCCGGGGACGTGGGGCGTGGTTGGACGGACGTCCCTTGCGGTGTTCCGCGCCGGAGAGCCTCGGGGTGTCGCTGTTGGCGACCGGATTCGCCTACCAGTCCGAACAGCGGGTGCGTCAGGCCGAGCTCGTCGCGAGGTTGTTGAGCAAGATACGGGACATCCGCAGGCAGGGTTCGGCGGCACTCGACCTCTGCGCGGTCGCGGCGGGGGGGGTCGATGCCTTCGTCGAACACGGGCTGCACCGCTGGGACTGGGCCGCAGGAGCCTTGGTGGCCGCGGAAGCGGGGGCGGTGGTCACCCTTCCGGGCGAGGACCCGGCTTTGGGGGAGGACACCATCCTGGCTTCGGCGCCCTCCATCGCGGAACCGTTGCGCGCCACGCTGCTGGAATGCGGCATCGCGGACGTCTAGCACGGCACCGGCGGACCGGAACTCGGAAGGCCCGCGTGCTAGCAGTGCTTGGGCAGCGTCTCGGTGAGTAGCTCGGGCTCGATCACGGGACCCTCGTCGTTGAGGGACTGCTCGTCGGTCTCGGCGGCCTCACCGGACTCCCACGACTTCAGCCGGTCGAGGATGTCCACCGCCGCGTCCGACATCCGGAAGTCGTTGAACTTCGTGCCGATGGCCAAATCCACCGACGCGTCGTTGCGGCCGTCCTGGACGAGTTCGAGGCACGGGTCGATCAACTGCACCGTGCGAGCGGCGCGCTCCCCCTCGGGGCCGAAGCGGATCTGTCCGTGACAGTCGGCCACGACTCCGTCCGTGTACACCTCGTCGTTGCGCGGTTCCGTGACGCGGGTGAAACCGAGTCGACGCAACTCCTCCGTGGCGATCGAGGCTTCACCGCGGGTCCCGTTCGCGTTGAGCACGGTGACCTCGACCAAGGACGGGGGAAGCGGCGACGTCTCGAGCAAGGTGTCGTGAGGCAGGCGGGTGAACGTCGTTCCCTCGGACGGATCGATTCTCGGTTCACAAGCGATCGACTCGGCGAGGTCCGGCGAGGAGCTGATGGCGTTCACCCACACGACCACCGCCGCCACGCAGAGCGTCCCGAGGAAGAGCAAGGCCGGCAGTGGCCTCCGTTTCCGGTACGGCCGTCCTGAACGTCGCCCGCCGCTTCCGGTTCGGCCTGCTGTACCCGACGCCACCTGCCCGTCCCTCCGCAACACTTGTCCCCAGGTCGTCCGCCACCGTGGCCGGTTCAGGCGAGACGACGCGGCGTGCCCAACCGCCACTGGATAGCATCACGGCGGTGCCTGCCCGGCAAGCGAGTGGCCATGGAGCCAGTCCACCGGTGCCACGTCGCAACCCGAACGGTGTAGATCGCGCTCCACGAGGTGTTAACCCTGTTGGGTGACGTATCTTAGGGCTTGGGTGACCAGCTTCGAGTCGGGGTAGGTGGTGGGCTACCCTTCCCGGGCTCCATCGGTGACGGCGAGGTCGTGAAAGAGACCTCACTCACGCCGGATTCCGGGCACAAACACGGGCGCTGGAACGTTGACCAGCAGCCGAAGGGCTCACGGAGATGTCCGGGAGTCCGCGAACTGTATCGAAGCTGATCGCAGGGGTGAAAGAACAATGGCGACCGACTACGACGCTCCGCGCCGCAGCGATGCTGACGAGCTGGCCGAGGACTCGTTGGAGGAACTGAAGGCGAGGCGCAACGAGACCCAGTCCGGCGTCGTGGACGTCGATGAGGACGCGACGGCGGAGAACTTCGAGCTCCCCGGTGCCGACCTCTCCGGGTTGTCGAGTGAAGACGTGACGGTGAAGGTCGTGCCGAAGCAGGCCGACGAGTTCACGTGCTCAGTGTGCTTCCTGGTGCATCACCGCAGCAGGCTCGCCGAGGAGTCCAACGGTCGTTTCATCTGCCGCGACTGCGCCTGACGTCGTGCTCAGCGCGGCAGCGGAGTGTCGCGGAGGGGATTGCTGCGGAATCGGGTGGTCTCGGGTGCTTCGGCCCGGGGCCACCCGGTTGTTTTGTGTCGTCAGCCTCGGTGATCCCCGTTGTCCACATGCTCGTGGGTGTCCGAGAGCAGAGCCGCCACGCGTTCCGGGCGGCGGGTACTGAAGATCCAGTACGGGGTGGGGTCCTCGGGGTCGTCGAGATGCACGCGAACCATCGAGCGAATCCACGGCTTGTGCACGCAGAACGCCGCAGGGTCGAACTCCGGTCCCAAAGCCTGACGTTTGCTCTCGTGTGGCACGATCTCGACCGCCGCGATGTAACGCAGCGGCAGGTTCGCCTGGCCGACCCACAGCCGGGGCTCGTCGTCCTCGACCACCGCGATCCGCGTACGGCCGAGGGCGAGGGTCACCGCCACGGCCAGTGGGAGCAACACGGCGTACGGCAGCCACATCGGCAGGGACGGGTAGCCGTAGTGGATCTGAAACGCCAAAAGCGCCGCCGCTATCAGCGGTGCCGGCCAGTGCCACAACGGTACGAACAGCCGTTCGGAGTACCGAAGATCAGCTTTTGTCCGCGTGTGCGCGTTGTCGGTCACCTGGATCAGGGTAGTCTCGCGAGTCGTGTCCAGCGTGCAGGTCCTCATTTCCCGACTCGACCCCGATGTGGCGGTGCCCTCGTACGCCCATCCCGGCGATGCGGGGGCTGATCTGGTGACGACGTCCGACGTGCGCCTCGCCCCTGGTGAACGGGCGGTGGTGGGTACCGGAGTCGCCATCGCGTTACCCGAGGGTTACGCCGGTTTCGTGCACCCCCGGTCCGGATTGGCGGCCAGGGTGGGCCTTTCGATCGTCAACGCGCCGGGCACGATCGACTCCGGTTACCGGGGTGAGATCCGGGTGTGCCTGGTGAACCTCGATCCTGTCGAGCCGATCGTGCTGCGACGCGGAGACCGCATCGCGCAACTGGTGGTGCAGAAGGTGGAGCATGCCGAGTTCATCGAGGTCGAACGATTGGACGAGACGGTACGGGGAGCGGGTGGCTACGGCTCGACCGGTGGGCACGCCACGCTCGGAACGGAGAACTAGGTGGGGATTTTCAGGCGACGCAAACGGAAGAAGAAAGCGGTTGTCGACGACGTCGAGGAGATCGACCGCGACGTGGACATCGCCGATGACGACGGCGATGCCAGTGACTACGACGACCACGACGACGCCGAGGAGACCGACGACGGTCCGGCCTCCGGTCCTTACGACATCTCCGAGGCACCCGATGACGGCATCCCGAGGATGGACTTGGGGTCGGTCAAGGTCCCGGTGCCGAACGGTTCGCAGGTTCAGGTGGAGATGGACCAGGCGAGGGGCACGGTGCGTGCCGTCCACGTCGTGACCCCACAGGGACAGGTCACGGTGAGTGCCTACGCCGCTCCACGGTCCGGTGGGTTGTGGAGCGAAGTGAGCGGTGAACTCGCCGAGCAACTGCGTTCCGACGGCGCCCGAGTGTCCCTCGGCCGTGGTGAATGGGGCATGGAGCTGTCCGCCATCGTCGGCGAGGTCGCCCTGCGGTTCATCGGAGTGGACGGGCCACGGTGGCTGCTGCGAGGCGTCATCGCCGGGCCCCAGTCGGAGGCGGCCCGGGCGCCCGAGGTGCTGCGCGAGATCCTGCGAGGCACGATCGTCGACCGCGGACACGCCCCCATGCCGGTACGTACGCCGCTTCAGATCACCCTGCCCGAGGCGATCGCCTCCCACATCAAAAGCAGGCAGCAGCAGGCACAGCAAGTGGCTCAGCAGCAAGCCCAACAGCAGTAGGAAGCAGCGAGAAGCCCGTCGGGGCCGTCAACGAGGTCGGGCCGGGCGGTGGTGTCGGCTCGGTCCGGTGGTGCCGGGCTCGTCTGCGGCACGAGCCCGTAGCCAGGCGAGTGCCGTGGCTCGGCCGAGACTCTCCCTGTCGGCCCCCAGGGCGGTCAGGGACGTCTCGACGAGCGCGGCGTTGGGCAGCGCCTCGACCCATGTTCTGGCGGTCGCGGCCGGATGCACCGGGTCGTCGACACAGGCGGCGACGCCCACGGGCACGGTCAGCGCGCCTAGGTCGTCGAGTTCCGGGGCGGGATGCCGGGCAGCCGCACGCAGACCGGCGGCCAACGAGCTGCCGTGCCTTCGCCATGCCCGTGTGAGTTCCTCGGCCAGCCACGGGGCGACACCCCGCGTGGAGACCGCGAGCGCTTCGTCGAGGCCGTGACGGTCCACCAGGTCCGCGGAGACGGTGGCGGCGACGGCGGCGGGTGCGGCCTCACCGGAGCCGTTCCACGCGGGTAGCGCGGCGAGTACGCCCGCACAGCGGTGCGTGTTCCGAATCGCCCACTCGGCGGCCAGGTGGGCGCCGAGCGAGACGCCCCCCACCACCAAGGACTCCCCGGTTTCCTCGGCTATGCGGTCGAGCAATGCCAAAGAGCCGGTGACGACCGCGTCACCCTGGGGAGGCGGTGGTGCGACTACCCGGATACCGAGGGCGGCCAGCGGGCGTTCGAACACCGCGCGCACGAAGACCTCGTCCGATCCGGTACCGGGCAGCAGCACGGCTGTCGAAGGGATGTCAACCGACGTCACGCCGTGATCCTGTCGCAGGTCACGTTCGTCGCGGGGACCGGGTTCGCCCGGTGAGCGGCGAGCACACCGTGGACGGAGCCGTTCGACGAGGACGACGGCATGCTGGTATAGCTGGACAGACACCACATACCCGGCGCCGTGTGAGCAAGGCGTACGAGTCGTCTCGACGAGCGCGACGGCCGTAGGGTGCTGTACAACCCGTAGCACGAACTGTCAGCAGCCGACCACATGAAAGTTTGCGCGCGTGACTGAGCACTCCGAACAAGCCCACAACCCCGGTAACACTGATCGTGACACCGTGGACGACGATCGTCGCGAGGACACCCCTGGAAAGCCGGATCCACAAGAGGCCACGCTGCTGGAGCAGATGGGCGGGGTGTCGGGGCTGTTCTACTCGTCGATCCCGGTGGTCGTCTTCGTCGCGGTCAACGCGATGTTCGGGCTGATGCCGGCCATCTGGAGCGCACTCGGGAGCGCGGTGGTGATCACGGTCGTCCGGGTGGTGCGGAAGGAACCGGTGCAGCCCGCCGTCTCCGGGTTCTTCGGCGTCGCCATCGCGGCCTTCATCGCCTACAACACCGGTTCCGCCAAAGGGTTCTTCCTGTTCGGTATCTGGACGAGCCTGGTCTACTTCGCGGTGTTGGCGGGATCCGTGGTGGTGCGTTGGCCGCTGGCCGGGGTGGTGTGGAGCTTTCTCAACGGAAGCGGCATGGCGTGGCGCAAGGACAAACCCTCCCGTCGGGGCTACGACATCGCCACACTCGCGTTGGCGGCGGTGTTCGCGTCGCGGTTCGTGGTGCAGCGGTGGCTTTACGACGAGGACCTCACCGGGTGGTTGGCCTTCGCCAAGATCGTGATGGGGTATCCGCTCTACGGGCTCGCGTTGTTGGTCGTGGTGTGGGCCGTGCGACGGTCGGACCGCAGGCTCCAACAACTGGCCGAACACACTGAGCAGCGGGTCGAGACCGACGAGGAGATCGAGGCTCGGTTGCGAGCCAAGTACGCTCAACCGCCCTCCGCGCCGGGTACGGGCGACTGAGGGACGGTCCACGGGTGAAGGCCGTGCCGTGTGACGTGAATCGGCGGGAGCGGAGTCGGGCACCCCGCTCGACGTCCGTGCTCACCGGGTGATCTCCTCACCGGCGGGATCCGATCGCCGGGCGAAGGAAACGACCGACTGCACGGCGGTGTCGACGGTGGTGGCGCCCACGGGGTGCGTCCCGGGCGGGATTACGCTCCTGCCGTGCCCGAGTTCGTCATGATCACGAAGCGTATTCGTTCCGGTGTCCTCCGACACCGGTGTCTCCGCCTTCGAAGCGTTCGAAACACCGGAGCGGGGAAAGGGGCACGGTGGTGAGTCAGGACTGGACGGGACGCACGGTGGAGGCCACCGTCGGTCCCGTCGCCCACGGTGGACACTGCGTGGCGCGAGTGGACGGACGCGTCGTGTTCGTCCGCCACGCCCTCCCGGGGGAGCGGGTGCTCGCCCGGGTGACCGAGGACAACGGCAAGTCGTTCTGCCGCGCGGATGCCGTGCAGGTGCTCGCGCCCTCGCCCGACCGGGTGGAGCCGCCGTGCCCGGTGGCCGGTCCGGGCCTGTGCGGTGGCTGTGACTGGCAGCACGCGAGTGGGCCGGCGCAGCGTGAGTTGAAAGCTCGCGTCGTCGAGGAACAGCTGCGCAGGCTGGCCGGTCTCGACGTCCCGGTCACGGTGGAACCGCTGTCCGGCGGACTGCTGCGGTGGCGTACCAGGGTGCGGTTCGTGGCGGACGGCGACGGGAACGCGGGATTGCGGGCGCATCGCAGTCATCGAGTGGTGCCGTTGCAGGATTGCCCCATCACGGTGCGACCAGCGGTGGACGCGGTACTGCCGCATTCGTGGTCGGAAGGTGACGAGATCGAGGCCACCGAGGACGCCGACGGCGAGGTCCACGTCCGGCGGCTGCCCTCCAGGACACGTCGACAGCGTCCCGAACAACTGCGGGGTGGCATCGCCGTGCAACGCGCCGCGGGACGTGACTGGAAGCTCGACGCCCACGGTTTCTGGCAGGTACACCCCCAGGCGGCGGACGCGTTCGCGCAGGTCGTGCGAGAGTGGGCCGACGCCTCACCCGGTGCGCGGGCCTGGGATCTCTATGCCGGGGTGGGGCTGTTCGCATCCGTACTCGCCGAGCAGGTGGGGCCGAAGGGGCGGGTGCTCGCCGTGGAGTCGGGACGTCGGGCGGTGGCCGACGGCAGGGCGAATCTCGCCGGGATGCGGCAGGTGCGTTGGCGGTGCGGTCAGGTGGAACACGTGCTGCGGCAACGTACCGATACGCCACAGGTGGTGGTGCTCGATCCGCCGCGTAAGGGAGCCGGTCGGGTCGTGGTGGAGGCCGTGGCGACAGCCGGTCCGGACCGCGTGGTCTACGTGGCCTGTGATCCGGCCGCCCTCGCCCGTGACGTGGCGATCTTCGGCGAGCACGGTTATCGACTGGACAAACTGCGAGCCTTCGACGCGTTCCCCATGACCCACCACGTGGAGTGCGTGGCCCTGCTGCGACGGGCGTAGTGGCAGGCCCGCAGAGAGGGCCCGGGGACTCACCCGACGACCCTGCCGACGAGTCGGGCCCGGCCACACCCCCTCCGTGGGAAGGTCGTGACCGGGCCCGGCCGCCACACCGTTGCTGGCCCTGATGCCGGTGTGGCCGAGGCCTGCGCATCCGCCCCGTGGAAGATGGCGGCCTCGGAACACGCTGCCGTCGTCAGGAGCCGTGAGCGGCAGCTTCTGGCTTCTTCGCCGGCTCGGTGTCGTCGAGCTTGTGGCGAAGCCGCTCGCCCTCGACATCGACGTTCGGCAGGAACTTGTCCAACGGGCGGGGGAACCACCAGGCCGCCTTGCCGAGCAGGGCGAGCACGGCGGGGACGATCGTCATCCGCACCACGAACGCGTCGAACAGAACGGCGATCGCCAGTCCGAAACCGATCATCTTGATCATCGACTCGTCCGAGCCGATGAAGCCCGCGAAGACACTGATCATGATCAGTGCGGCGGCGGTGACCACCCGGGCCCCGTGCTTGAAGCCCGTGACGATCGCCTCGTGAGCGCTCTCGCCGTGGACGTAGGCCTCCCGCATCCGGGTGACGAGGAAGACCTCGTAGTCCATGGCCAGGCCGAACACCAGACCGACCAGGATGATCGGCATGAGGCTCATGACCGGACCGGTCTGTTCCACACCGAAGAGGTCGGCCAGCCAGCCCCACTGGAAGACCGCCACCACGGCGCCGAGCGCGCCGATGACCGACAACAGGAAGCCGAGCGCGGCCTTGAGCGGGACGAGGATCGAGCGGAAGACCACCATCAGCAGGACGAAGGCCAGGCCGACGACCAGCAGCAGATAGGGCATCAGGGCGTCGTCCAGCTTCTGGGAGACGTCGATGCCCATCGCGGTCTGACCGGTGACGAGGACGTTCGCCCCGGTGGCGTCGGCGATGTCGCCGGCTTCGGCCCGGATGTCGTGTACGAGCGTCTCGGTCTCGGCGCTGCTGGGGGCGGAAGCCGGGATGACGGTCAGCATCGCCGTGTCGCCCGCCGGGTTGAAAGTGGCAGGCATGGCGATGGCGACGTTGTCCAACCCCTGGAGTGCACGTGCGGTCGCGTCGGCCGCGGCCTGGGGGTCATCGCTGTTCTGCGCGTCGACGAGCACGATCAGCGGGCCGTTGGTGCCGGGGCCGAAGCCCTGGGCGATCAGGTCGTAGGCGCGACGTTGGGTGCTGTCGGTGGATTTGGCGCCGTCGTCGGGCAGGCCCAACTGCAGGTCCGTCGCGGGTATGGCGATCACACCGAGGGCTGCGATGCTGACCACCAGCACCGGGAGTCGGTGTCGGAGCACGAACCGAGCCCATCGGGTGCCCGCACGCGGTTTCTGCTCGGCGTCCTGAGCGTCGCCGTTACGCTGCTTGCGCGGCAGCAGTCGCTTCCCGGCGAAGCCGATCAGTGCGGGGATCAGGGTCAGCGCGACGAGGACGGCGAAGACCACGGCACCCGCGGCGGCCAGACCCATCTTCGTCAGGATCGGGATGTTGACCACGAACAGGCAGGCCAAGGCGATGATGACGGTGAGACCGGCGAAGACCACGGCGGATCCGGCGGTTCCCGTCGCCCGGCCGACGGCGTCGAGTGGCTCGTGTCCTTCGGCGAGTTCGGCGCGGTACCGGGACACGATGAACAACGCGTAGTCGATCCCGACCGCCAGGCCGATCATCGTGGCCAGGATCGGAGTGGTGCTGTCGAGCTCCAGAACACCGGTGAGGACGGTGATGATGCCGACGCTGATGCCGACGCCGATCAACGCGGTGATCAGCGGCAGACCGGCCGCGACGAGCGAACCGAAGGTGATCAGCAGCACCACCGCGGCGACGATGACACCGATCACCTCGGTGATACCGGTCTCCGGCATCGTGAACAGCGCGTCACCGCCGATCTCCGCGACCAGGCCGGCCTCTCGGGCCGACTCGGCGGCGTCCTCGAGAGCGGCACGTGTCTCGTCGGTCAGGTCGAGGGGACTCGCGTCGTAGTTGACCTGGATGTAGGCGATGGTCTGGTCCGGGCTGACGGTCTGCCCCTGGAACGGGTCGATGACCTGTTGGACCTGCTTGCCCTGGGCGAGTTCCGCGGCGACGTCGCCGATGGTCGCCTGGTATTTCGGAGCGGTGATCTGCTCGCCGTCCGGTGCTTGGAGGACCACCCGCGCGGTGGCTCCGTCGGTCTTGCTGCCGGGGAAGCGTTCCTCCATCAGTTCGGCCGCCTGCTGGGCCTCAGTCCCGGGGATGGAGATCGAGGTGGAGGCGGTGGAGGAGGTGCTCAGTGTGGCGCCACCCACCGCGGCCAGCACTACGATCCACAGTAGAGCTACCAGTCCGCGCCGCCGGAAGGCGAAACGGCCGAGCCGGTATAGCCACGTGGCCATCAGTAATGGACTCCTGGTTATTCGAAGGGGACAGGGAAGGTTCCGGTACCCCGAACGGCGGTGTTCGGTGGTTACGCGGTGGGCCGGTCAGAGACGCCGAGCGCAGGGAACACCACGGCTGTGAGGTAACGCTGCATGTATTCGGCGTCCGCCGTCCGGTTCTCGATCAATTTCCTGGTGCTGAACGCACCGAAGATCAGGTGAGGGACGAACTCCTTCGCGGGATTGTCCGGACTCAGCTCGCCCCGCTCGATTCCTCGCTGTAGGACGGTGTCGAGTGCCTCCAGACCGGGTCGAATGTGCAATTCGTACAGTGCCTGCCACAGTTCCTCGTCCTTGGAGACGGCGTGTGCCAGGCCGTTCAGTAGTGCGGTGTCCTCGGTGGCTTGGTCGATGAACGTGTCCACCATGTGTCGTAGATCGCCGACCAATGACCCGGTGTCGACATCGGTGGGGATTTTGTCCGCCAGGTGACGCAGAGCGGTGGCGACCAGCTTCGGTTTGCTCTCCCATTGGCGATAGAGCGTGGCCTTGCTGGACTTCGTCCGTGCCGCGACGGCATCCATGGTGAGTGCGTCGTACCCCTGCTCGCGCACGAGATCCACCACCGCGGTGAACAGCTCCCGTTCGCGTTCCGGTGTCAGTCGGGTACGTCGAGCCGGGGTGGCGGGGGTGTCAGCGGGCATCCCGAGGTTCCCTCGTGAACGAAACGGTTTCGTACAGCTTTAGCATAGAGGAGGCCCGAAGCGGGACACACGCCATGTCGATCAATCAAAGGGTAGCGAACGTCACAGGGGTGTCGCTCGGTTGATGAGGACAACGACGTGCTGCCGCCTCGTGTGGGATACGGCGGACCCCACACGAGGCGGCAGCGTCACCCCCCGGCCCCCGGATCGTCGAAGTGCGGAGGGTCAGGCCACCAGGAACAGGACGCCGGACAGGGCGAAACCCACGAGACCGATGGTGGTCTGCATGACCGTCCAGGTTTTGAGCGTGGTCTTGACGTCCATCTGGAAGAAGCGGCCTACCAGCCAGAATCCCGAGTCGTTGACGTGCCCCGCCGTCACCGATCCCGCGGCGAGGGCGAGCACGATCGCCACGAGTTCGATCGAGTTGAACGCGCCGTCGGTTATCAGGGGCTGTACCAGGCTCGCCGCGGTGGTCAGGGCGACCGTCGCCGATCCTTGGGCGACCCGCAGCGCCGTGGCGATAACGTAGGCGGCCACGAAGACCGGAAGCCCCACGTCGTCCAGCGCGCCCGACAGGGCGTCACCGATACCGCTGGCCCGCAACACCCCGCCGAACATGCCGCCGGCACCGGTGATGAGGATGATCGCGCATACGGGACCGAGTGCGGAATCGAGCAGCTTCTCCACGGTGTCCGAACCGCGGCCACGGCGGGTGCCGAGTACGTAGCTCGCGACGAACACGGTGAGCAGCAGTGCGATCGGGGTGGAGCCGAGCGCGAGGGCTATGCCGTACCACTGTGCGTCGGTGTTCACCCAGCCCGCGTCTTTGGCGGTGCTCAGCCCGGTGTTGACGAAGATGAGCAGCAGGGGAAGCAGCAACAGGCCCAGGACGGTGCTCGACCGGGGTGGATTCTCGACGCGTTCGGGCTCCTTGGCGCCGAGAATGTCCGGGGCGGGCAGCACGATGCGCTTACCGATCCACAGGCCGTAGAGGTAGCTGGTGAGGTACCACGTCGGAATCGCGAGTAGGACGGCGAACACGATCACCAGTCCGACGTCGGCGCCGAGCAGTGTGCTCGCCGCCACCGGTCCTGGATGCGGTGGCGCGTAGACGTGCATGACGGAGAACGCGCCCGCTGCGGGCAAGCCGTAACGCAACACGCCGCCGCCGAGTCTGCGGGCCACGGCGAACACGATGGGCAGCATGACCACGAGCCCGGCGTCGAAGAAGATCGGGAAACCGAACAGCAGCGACGCGACACCGAGCGCCAGTGGTGCCCGGTTCTCCCCGAACCGTCGGATCAGGGAGTCGGTGAGCGATTGCGCCCCGCCGCTGACCTCCAGCAGCCTGCCGAGCATGGCGCCCAGCCCGACCAGAAGGGCCACGTTGGCCAGCGTCGAGCCGAAACCGTCGGCGAGCGTGTCCACGATCCGATCGGCTGGGATGCCGGTGGCGAAGGCGGTCGCGATGCTCACCGTCACGAGTGCGAGGAAGGCGTGCACCCGCAGTTTGATGATGAGGAGAAGCAGTACCGCGATCGCGGCCACGGCGATACCGAGCAGGGGGCCGACGCCGAGGGTCTGTGTCCACTCGTCGGTGTTCATACGAAGCTCCGTTGCTGTTCGTGATGGGTGGGGCTATGCGTCCCCGGAGGCGGAGTGGAGGCCGAGTCGGTCGAGGACGGAGGAGACGAGCTGCTCCGGTGGCGGCGCGAGGTCGACGGTGATGCCGTCCTCGTCGTCGTGGAGCGGTTCGAGGTCGCCAAGCTGGGAGTCCAGCAGTGAGGGCGGCATGAAGTGACCGGATCGGATCGCGAGCCGCTCCGTGATGAGAGCGGGGCTGCCGGTGAGGTGGACGAACCGGACGCGGGCGCGGGCCTGCCTGAGGGTGTCGCGGTAGGCGCGTTTGAGCGCTGAACAGGCGACGACCGTGTTGTCGCCGGCATCAGCCCGCTCGGTGATCCAGTCCCGCAGCGCTGCGAGCCAGGGTGCTCGGTCCGCGTCGGTGAGTGGGACTCCCGCGGACATCTTCTCGATGTTGGCGGCGGGATGGAATTCGTCGGCCTCGGCCACGGGCCAGTGCAGCGCATCGCCGAGTTGCCGGGCGACGGTGCTTTTGCCCGACCCGGACACTCCCATCACCACCAGGCAGGTGACAGCCATGGCCGCTCCTCGATCAAAGGTAGTACTTTTGAGGGCGAAAGATAGCACCATTCGGTTGTCCGAGTGAAGGTGTGTCGCCGGGATAGGCTCAGTGCGTGAGCGTGGAATCCGAGGCTGAGGTGGACGTCCTGCACAACACCGTGCTGGACACCATTGGCTTGGAGATCACCAGCGGTGAGCTGGCCTGCGGGGACGTACTCACCCTGGATCGCATTCAGCAGCGGTTCGGGGTCTCCCGTACCGTCGCGCGGGAGACCATGCGCGTGCTGGAGTCCATGGGACTCGTCCGTTCGCGTAGACGGGTCGGCATCACCGTGCAGCCACGATCGAACTGGAACGTGTTCGACCCGAGGGTCATCTGGTGGCGCCTCGCGGGTTCCGGACGCAACGAACAACTCCGGTCGCTCACCGAATTGCGGATCGCCGTGGAACCGCTGGCCGCCGCAGCGGCGGCGCGCAGCGCGTCGGCCGCAGAACGCGCCGAGATCGTCGAACTCGCCGCCGACATGCGCACCCTCGGGGAGGCGGGCAAGCTCGACGAGTTCATGGAGTACGACGTCGCCTTCCACACGTTGCTGCTGCGTTCGAGCGGCAACGAGATGTTCGGCGCTCTCTCCGACGTGGTGGCGGTGGTGCTGCGGGGTCGCACCCAACTCGGCCTGATGCCCGACCAGCCCGTTCCCGAAGCGCTCGACCTGCACGAACGAGTCGCGGTGTCCGTCGCGCGGGGTGCTTCCGATGATGCCGAGGCGGCCATGGCCGAGCTGCTCGCCGAGGTTCGTGACGCCATGCTCCCCCTCTGGCGCCGCTGAAGTGAGGGGGCCGTTCAAGCGACCTCGGATCGCCGACGTCGGTGGTGTGGTCTCCCCGGCGGGGCGAGTCGGCTGCCGGCTCGCCGATGGCCATGACGGTGCTGCGGGGGTGGCGGTGGGAAGCGCTCCCGCCGACCCCACGGACTGCCCACCGTCCCTCACCGCGGTCGTTCGTCGGCCTTTCGTCTCCGCCCCGGGAGCGGATTCCGGTACCGACCATGGCGGGATGCACTACGTTGCGACGAGCCGAACGCACTTCGCGCGTATCACCCGCATGTCGGAAGAGACGGTGAAAAGCACGGACCGCCTTCGGGAACCGGAGGTTCGAAACGCGTGGTCGCGACGATTCCGTGGAGCGGGGTCGCGTCAGAGACGAGGCGAAGGTTCCGCGTGCTCGGATGGCTGCGGCAGCGTGTCGGGACCGAAAGCCCGCTGATCCCCGATAGAGCATCGGATGGCACGACCGAGGCCGGAACCGGCGGTGGAGGTGCGGTTCCCTCCACGGGGCGACTCTCGTACTAGCCCTTCCGGGTGATCTTGAAGGTGGTGTCCGACCTGCCCGGGAGCCGGCACGTCGATGCCGGGGAGCACGAGCGACTTCGGACTGTCGCTGCCACCACAGCCGGCCACGAGTTGTCGGGCGTCGTGGTGTGTTCGTTGTGGACGAGCCCTGGGGAAAAGTCACCGCGCCGGTGCAGCGTGGACCGTCGGCGCATTCGTCGGACTTTCTAGATTGGACCGATCGTCGAGGACCGGGTGCGGGTGGGCCACCGGTGCGACGTCCGGTTCCGCCCTTCCGGCGTTGACCTGCGGTGAGTCACGTCGTCGGGGCGGTGTCGCCCGTGTTGGACTCCCTCCTCGGAACACCGGTCTGTTCACCTTTTTCCCATGGCACCACGGTCGAGCCGTGGGAACTCCGGGTGTCTACATCGGAAAGACGATCCCCGGGACGGACGAGGTGTTCGGTTCGTCGGAAGGCCGGACGGGGACCACCGTGTCCGCCATGCCGTCACCGGCGGCGTAGTCACGTTCGCCGAACGGGGCTCCCACACGTCTTCGACGACACGGGATTGTCGGCGCTGCGGTGGGCGGACGTCGAACGGCAGGTTCTGACTACGAGAGCGATGGTCGAACGGCAGGTTCTGACTATGGGGGACGGAGGCGCTTCGCCCGATGGTGGGCGATGTTCCCAGACCTCCCTAGACTAAGCACAACGAGGCAGCGATAACGACGGCGAGCGAGGTGGAGCGTGACGTTGCTGGAGTCCGTGCACGGGCCGGCCGACCTCAAGCGGATGGATCACGACCAGCTGAGGGTGCTGGCCGAGGAGATCAGGGATTTCCTCGTGGAGAAGGTGTGCAGGACAGGCGGTCATCTCGGCCCCAACCTCGGTGTTGTCGAGCTCACGCTCGCCTTGCACCGCGTGTTCGATTCACCGAAGGACGCGCTGCTGTTCGACGTCGGTCACCAGTCGTACGTGCACAAGATCGTCACGGGTCGGCACCGCGACTTCGATCGACTGCGCCAGCTCGGGGGCATCTCCGGCTACCCCGCCCGCGCGGAGAGCGAACACGACATCATCGAGAACAGCCACGCCTCCACGGCCTTGTCGTACGCCGACGGGCTGGCAAGGGCGTATCAGCTCGCAGGCGGTGGCCGACACGCTGTCGCGATCGTCGGTGACGGTGCCCTGACCGGCGGTATGTGCTGGGAGGCACTCAACAACATCGCTGCCGACCCCGAACGCCCCGTGGTCATCGTCGTCAACGACAACGGCCGTTCGTATTCCCCGACCATCGGTGGCTTCGCCGAACACCTCGCCGCGCTGCGCCTGCGCCGCGGCTACGAGCGCCTGCTCGACGGTGGGAAGGAACTGCTGCAGAACACCCCCGTGGTGGGCAAGCCGCTCTACACGGCCCTGCACGCGGCCAAGGCCGGTATCAAGGACGCGCTCAGCCCCCAGGTGATGTTCTCCGACCTCGGCCTGAAGTACATCGGCCCCGTGGACGGTCACGACCTTCCGGCGTTGGAGAAGGCGCTGCTCAACGCCAAGGCGTTCGGCGGACCGGTGATCGTGCACGCTGTCACCCAGAAGGGGCACGGCTACCCGCCCGCGGTCAACCACAAGGCCGACCAGATGCACCAGACCGACCCCGTCGATCCGCAGACCGGCAAACCGCCGGTCAAGGGGCCGAGCTGGACGTCCGTGTTCGGCGACGAACTCGTCAAGATCGGCGCCGAACGGCAGGACGTGGTGGCGATCACGGCGGCCATGCTGCGCTCCACAGGACTGCAGAAGTTCGCAGACGCCTTCCCGGACCGGTGCATCGACGTCGGTATCGCTGAACAGCACGCCGTCACGTCGGCCGCGGGACTGGCCATGGGGGGTCTGCACCCTGTGGTGGCCGTGTACTCCACGTTCCTCAACCGTGCCTTCGACCAGGTTCTCCTGGACGTGGCGCTGCACCGGCAGCCGGTGACGCTCGTGCTCGACCGCGCGGGGATCACCGGGCCGGACGGGCCGAGCCACCACGGCATGTGGGATCTGTCCCTGCTCGGCATGGTGCCGGGCATGCGCGTGGCCGCGCCCCGGGACGCCCAGACGTTGCGCGAGGAACTGCGTGAGGCGGTCGCCGTGTCCGACGGGCCCACCGCGCTGCGCTTCTCCAGGGGCAGCGTCGTGGACTCGGTGCCCGCGGTGGACCGCCTCGGATGCGTGGACGTGCTGCGTCAGGCGAACGACGAGGACGTGCTTCTGGTCGCCGTGGGCGCCTTCGGTCAGCTCGGTCTCGCCGCCGCGGACCGACTCGCCGACCAGGGCATCGGTGTCACCGTCGTCGACCCGCGGTGGGTGTTGCCGGTGCCGGAGGAGCTGGTGGACCTGGCGGCGTCGTACCGACTCGTCGTCACGTTGGAGGACAGCGGCCGGCACGGTGGTTTCGGCTCCGCACTGGCGACCGCCCTGCGTGACGCGGACTGTGACGTGCCACTGCGGGATCTGGCCGTGCCCCAGCAGTTCCTCGAACACGGCACCCGGGAGGAAGTGTTGGCGAGCATCGGGCTCACGGCACAGGACGTGGCGCGCAAGGTCACCGAGTGGGCCGCGGGACGGCTCGGCGACAGCGTGCAGGAGTCGGAGGCCGCCGAGGGTGCGGCGGGAAAGGCGGTTGACGCGTCTCACGACTGAGACGGTCCGGGCCATCAGGTCTTTCTCAGGAAACTGTGACACGGTATTGACGTGCGCGTATTGGTTGTAGAGGACGAAGCGCCGCTGGCCGAGGCCGTCGCGAGAGGCCTGCGGCGCGAAGGGATGGCGGTCGACGTCGCGTTCACCGGTGATGAAGGCCATGAGAAGGCGACCGTCACGCGCTATGACGTCGTGGTACTCGACCGGGATCTTCCCGGTATGTCCGGAGACGACCTCTGCCGGGAGATCGTCAACTCCGACGAGTTGACACGAGTCCTGATGCTCACCGCGAGCGGCACGGTGTCCGACCGGGTCGAGGGACTGTCCCTCGGCGCCGACGACTACCTGGCCAAGCCCTTCGCCTTCCCGGAACTCGTCGCCCGAGTGCGGGCACTCGGCCGTCGGGCCACGCCGGCCACCCCACCGGTTCTCGTGGCCGGCGACGTGACGCTGGACCCCGCCAAGCGCACCGTTCACCGGGGTGAACGTCTGGTGGAACTGACCCGCAAGGAGTTCGGTGTCCTGGAGGTGCTGCTGTCGGCGAAGGGGGCCGTGGTGAGCAGTGAGGAACTGCTCGAACGGGTGTGGGACGAGAACGCCGACCCCTTCACCACCACTGTCAGGGTGACCGTGATGACCCTTCGCAAGAAGCTCGGTGAGCCCGGCATCATCGAGACCGTGGTCGGTTCGGGTTACCGGGTGCCCGGTGCAGGCACGGCGACGGAGTCGGGTTCACTGAATCGGTGATTCGCCGCAATGGCCTTCCTGCGCGGAGTCTCCGCGCTCGTATCGCCGTGCTCGCGACCACACTTGTCGCGATCGTCAGTGTGGCCCTGTTGTGGTTGGCCTGGCGGCTCGTCGGCGATTCGGTCGCCGCGGTGCCGCAGCTACCACCGGGCACGCTCGTGCAAGTGGACGGTGTGGACGTCGAGGCGTCCGTCCTGGCAGAACATCTCCGGGAACAGGCACAGCAACGGATGGTCGCCGCGGCCATCATCGCGTTCGTGTTGGTGGTGGCGGCGGCGGGGATTCTCGCGTGGACTCTCACCTCGCGGGTGTTGTCACCGCTACGGGAGATCACGGACACGGCTCGGCGACTGTCGGTCGAGTCGTTGGGCGAACGCATCGGTCGCGTGCGCAGCCGTGACGAACTCGCGGAGCTGGCTTCCACGTTCGACGCCATGCTCGACCGCCTACAGGCGGCTTTCGACGCACAGCGGCACTTCGTGGCCAACGCCAGTCACGAGTTGCGCACTCCGTTGGCGGTGATCCGCACCGAGCTGGAGGTCACGCTGTCCGACGAGGACGCCGATGTCGAGGAGCTACGCCGGATGGCCGGGGTGGTGCAGGACGCGACGGAGCGTGCGGAGCGGCTGGTGAACTCGCTGTTGCTGCTCGCTCGCACCGACGGCACCGAATTGGCGGTCACGGAACCGGTGGACCTCGTCGACGTCGTGGAGAGCGCATGGAGCGCGGTACGGGCATCCGCTGAGCGCAAGGACATCACCACCGACTTCCAGTTGGAAAGGGCGGTGACGGTCGGGGACCCGGCGTTGCTGGAACGGATCGCGGGGAACCTGCTGGAGAACGCGGTGACGCACAACGTCGAGGATGGTTGGATCGAGGTCACCACGAAACCGTGGGAAGGCCCTCGGGTGGCCCTCGTCGTGCGCTCGTCCGGCGGTGTGATCGAACCCGAGACCGTGGAAGGGCTGTTCGAACCGTTTCGCCGGGCAGGGGTCGCGCGCACTGCCCGCACCGGTGCCGGTCTGGGACTGTCGATCGTGCAGGCCGCCGTCCGAGCACACGGTGGGACAGTGCGCGCCGAACCCGTGCCAGGAGGAGGTCTGGCGGTCACGGTGGTGCTGCCCGCGGGCGCGTGACCGTCGTGCGGTTCAGGCCTGTGCGCGCAGTGCCTTGCTGAGTTCCGCGGCCGTCAACTCGATCTGCCACGGCCGGGCACCGCCCTCGGCGAGCGCGGTGGCCACGGACTCCCGCGACGTGTCCTCAGGGGGTTGCCAGCACAGGCGGCGGACGAGCTCCGGCAGCAGCAGGTTCTCCACGGGAAGCCGGTTCCGCTCGGCGATGTCGGCCAGCGCGGCTTTCGCCGCGGCCAGCCGGGCCGCGGCGTCCGGATTCTTCTCGGCCCACCGGTTCGGTGGCGGAGGACCGTCGTACGTGACGGCGGTGCTGGGGAGCTCGGACTCGGGCAGGGTGCGTGCGCGCTGTAATTGCCGGAGCCAATGCGTGGCTTGTTTACGTTGGACCCGCCCTCGGAACACGGGGAGTTTCTCCAGATCAGCCGAGGTTCGGGCATCGGCCAACACCGCGTTGATGATCGCGCTGTCCGGCAGGATGCGGCCGGGTGCCCGGTCGCGTCGACGCGCCAGTTCGTCTCTGGCCTCCCACAGTGCGCGTACGGCCGCCAGGCCCCGTGCGGTACGCACTTTGTGGATTCCCGAGGTGCGTCGCCACGGTTCGGCTCGAGGAGCGGGAGGTTTGGCGGTGCGGACGGCTTCGAACTCCTGACGAGCCCATTCGAGTTTCCCCGAGGCCGCCAGTTCCTCCTCCAACTTCTCCCGCAACGGCAGCAGCAGTTCCACGTCGAGCGCGGCGTAGTTCAGCCAGTCGAGTGGAAGCGGTCGTCGGGACCAGTCGGCCGCGCTGTGTCCCTTCTCCAGCTGATATCCCAGCAGCGACTCCACCAGCGTCCCCAACGCCACCCGTTGGTAGCCGGCGAGCCGACCGGCCAACTCCGTGTCGAACAGCGAAGGCGGATGCAGACCGAGTTCGGCCAAACAAGGCAGGTCCTGAGAGGCCGCATGCAGTACCCACTCGACCTGGTTCATCACTTCGGCCAGCGGTGTGAAGTGGTCCCTCAACGGGATGGGATCGATCAAAAACGTGCCGGCGCCTTCGCGCCGGATCTGGATGAGATATGCCTTCGGCCAGTATCGGTAGCCGGAAGCACGTTCGGTATCCACGGCGAGGGCTCCGCTGCCCTCGGCCAATCGTTCGCACGCCGCCCGCAACGTGTCGGGATCGGCGATGACGTCAGGGGTGCCTTCCGCAGGCTCTGTCAGCGGAAGCGGCGCAGAGTCCCCCGGCGTGCCGGAGCTGTGATCTGCGTTGTCCACAACAGTGAACCCTACGGGACAGGTCTACCGCGCCTGGTCCACCCGTCCCGTAGGGGACTGTTCATGCTTTAGCGGATGACGCCCGCACGCATGGCCAACGCCACCATCTGCGCCCGGTCACCGGTGCCGAGCTTGCGCCCGATCCGCGACAGGTGGGATTTCACCGTCAACGCGGACAGGCTGAGCTCCTCACCGATTTCCTTGTTCGACTGGCCATCGGCCACGAGCTGAAGCACCTCCACCTCGCGAGCGGACAGCTCCCGCGGTGTGTTGTCGGTGCCTGCCACCCGTGTGCCTGTGGCCAAGACGGGCGCCACGCTGGGATCGGCGTAGACGCCGCCATCCAGGACCCGTCGCACGCCGTCGGTGACGACCACCGGCGACGCGGATTTCAGCAGGTACGCCTGTGCGCCTGCCTGGAACGCCGCGCGAACGGCGTACGGATCGTCGGAGGATGCCAGGACCACGACACGAAGCCACCCGTTGCTGCGTAGCTCCGTGACGAGTTCGATCCCGCTGCCGTCCGGCAGCCCGAGATCGAGGATCGCGAGGTCGCACGGCCCGGTTGCGGCCGCCCTCGCTCTGGCTTCGGCCACGGTCGCGGCCTCATGGACCGTGCCCGCGCCCATTTGCGCAAGTCGTGCGGCGATCGCCTCCCTTAGCAGTGGGTGGTCGTCGACCACCAGCACTGAGAACAGTTCCTCCCGCGGGTGCGGGACCATGTTTGCCGGCAAGGAGCCGGCAGGTGTGGATCGGACGGCCTGAGTAAAGCCGACGGCAGCCACGTCACTACCTCCCTGGAGTCGGTCGTGCCCCCCGACCGGCACCGGGACTTTCGGCCAATCAGCCGCGCCAGCTTAGACCGAAAGTGGTGTCGTCGAAAGCACTCTAGCCGCCCAAGTGGGTCAGTGGGGGCATTAACCAAGGATCTATCCCTATCGGGTAACGACTCGTTGCGCTTTCTATAGCGCATTCGGGTTCTTATACGGGAAGTGGTTAACGGCTTGCGCTCCGTCGACGATGTAGGGGAGTTTTCGAACGCCAGGTGCGCGTGCATCTGCCTTGTGCAGCTGACGCGACGGCCGGTTCCGCGGCCTTACCGGGGATGGCTGAAAGCCCGTTGAACGGAGATCAACTCTCTCCTTACGTAAGGGAAGAGTCGGACCGGAAATAGTATTGCGTGCCCATGATCACCAGTCGAGGGCAGGGCGGCAGAAACCGTTTCTCGGCGACACCGCGGAATGGTCAATGGGGGGGCAAGGCGCGGAAGGCCGGACCTCTCAGCGTCCGCGTCCTTGCCCGAACACGGTGACCCCTACGGGCGGAAGACCCGCGTAGTGCGAAAGCGCCAACGAGAACGCCTCGCCGTGGGGTCGTAGATCGGTGTTCGTCGGCGTCCACGACGCCCGCAGTTCGATGTCGTCGGTACGCGCGGGCCCGGAGATGTCACCGAACCGGGCCGAGGAGGTCTCGGTGACCGTGCCGCCGAGCGCTGTCCACGACGCTCCCGCGGTGTCGAGGGCGTCGGTGAGCCAGGACCAGCCCACGGCCGGCAGGAACGGGTCGGTGGCGAGTTCGGCGTCCAACTCGGCCCGCATGTAGACGACGAGGCGGAACACGCCGTTCCAGCCGTCCTGGCCGTTCGGGTCGTGCAACAGCACGAGCCGTCCCGTGGCGGGGATGTCGTCGGGGCCTGTGGTCTCGGCCGCGAGAGCGAATGTCCACGGCGCCAGACGCTGGGGAGCCTTGATCGGTTCCAATGTCACCTCGGGCCGCGGTGTGACGGAACGCAACGCGGCGACAGCAGCACGGAACTCCTCGGGCGCCTGGGTCATCGAGGTCACCATTCGACTGTAAGACGCGGGCTGCGTAGTTCGGGAACGGACGCGCCGGGAACAGGGCGTCCGGGACGACATGGCACGATTGTCGTCGATGACAAATTCTCCTGCGTCGGCCCGTCGAGACCTCTCCGATGCGCCGCTTCTCGTCGCCGCGCGGGGTGGCACACCCGCGCACGTTCCCGTGTGGTTCATGCGTCAGGCGGGGCGGTCGTTGCCCGAGTACCGGAAAGTCCGGGAGGGCGTGCCCATGCTCACCGCCTGCTTCGATCCCGAGTTACTCGCCGAGATCACATTACAGCCGGTGCGCAGGCACGGCGTGGACGCCGCGATCCTGTTCAGTGACATCGTGGTGCCCCTGTACGCGGCGGGGACGGACATCGACATCGTGGCGGGCACGGGGCCCGTGGTGGCGCACCCGGTGCGTTCCCGGGCCGATGTGGCCGCCCTGCCCCGGTTGGAGCCGGAACAGCTGAAACCGGTCGCCGACGGTGTGCGGTTGCTGGTGGAGCAGCTCGGCCGTACCCCGTTGATCGGTTTCGCCGGTGCGCCGTTCACGTTGGCGTCCTATCTGATCGAAGGCGGACCGAGCAAGGACCACGCCCGCACCAAGGCGCTCATGCACGGTGAGCCCGAGCTGTGGCACGAATTGGCGGGTGCGCTCGCGCAAACCGCGCTGACGTTCCTCCGCGTCCAACTGGACGCCGGTGTGGACGCCGTGCAGCTGTTCGACTCGTGGGCGGGCGCGCTCTCGGCCAAGGACTACCGCGAGTTCGTGTTACCGCACTCGACCACGGTGCTGGAGGGGATCGCCTCCTACGGCGTGCCCCGCATCCACTTCGGGGTGGGGACCGGTGAACTGCTGGCGGACATGCGAGACGCCGGCGCCGACGTGGTGGGCGTCGACTGGCGGGTGCCGTTGGACGAGGCCGTGCGTCGACTGACCACTTCCGACCGCCCGGCGCCGGTGGTGCAAGGCAACCTCGACCCGGCCCTGTTGACGGCACCGTGGCCGGTGATCGAGGCCGAGGTCCGGCGCATCGTCTCCGAGGGGCGGGCCGCGGGTGGACACATCTTCAACCTCGGACACGGCGTGCTTCCGGAGACCGACCCGGAAGTGTTGACCAGGATCGTGGAGTTGGTGCACAGCCTGTGAAGGGAAACGCCGAAGACGGCCGCCGGCGCGGAGCCCGACCGTCCCGGGTGGTGGTGGTCGGGGCGGGGATCGCCGGCCTTGCCGCCGCGTGGCGGCTTCGCGCCGAACTGGGAGCGGAAGCGCAGATCACCGTGTGCGACGCGGCGTCCGTACCCGGGGGGAAGGTGCGGACCGTCGAGGTGGCGGGGCGACGGTTCGACGTGGGCGCCGAAGCCGTGCTCGCCAGACGGCCGGAGGCGGTGACACTGATCCGTGAGGTCGGGCTCGGCGACGACCTCGTACACCCGACGTCCGCCTCATCCGCCATCCGTGCCCTGGGGCGTACGGTGCCGATGCCGAAGGGCACGATGATGGGCATCCCGGCTTCGGCCGAGGCGGTGGCGGACGTGCTGTCCCAGGACGGGGTCGAGGCGGTCGCGGCGGAGGCCGGAGGACCGCCGCTGTCGTTGCCGGACCACGACGTGTCCCTGGGCGGCCTCCTGCGTAGCCGGTTCGGCGATGAAGTGGTGGACCGGCTCGTCGACCCGCTGCTGGGCGGGGTCTACGCCGGGGGAGCGGACGGACTGGGGCTGCGGGCCACCCTGCC
>SMEK01000074.1_pt1 | contig 36815 bp, 31 predicted proteins | sample 2456371 | NCBI WGS metagenome assembly SMEK01 (sample SAMN10132590, study PRJNA489261) | soil metagenome | isolation source: day1 antibiotic-loamy sand soil ammended with composted manure from dairy... | place: USA | collected 2015-04-01
GCTATATTAGTTGTTGTACATATTTATATCCTTTTTAAAATCATTGTAAAAGAGCGAAAGACATTTATTTTATTTTCTATAATTTCAAGCATAATATGTATAATCTCTGTTATAGGATTATTAAACTACGATAGGTTTACTTCTAGGTTTGAATTATTGCTCCAAGGAAAAGAGGAACCTCGTATTTTAATATGGAATTGTAGCTATAAAATCATAAAATCTGTCGATTTTAATGTACTCATAGGACTTGGAAGTAATAATGAAACCCAAAACCAATTAAATGAGTGTTATAAAAATGAATTTTTAAATAGAAGTTATTGGGGTTGGGTATATGAACATGGCTATAATTTTAATACACATAATGAATTTATAAATCTATTTATAACTTTTGGACTAGTAGGTTTAACAGTTTTTGTGTCTCTCCTTTTCTTTTTGTTTGTAAAAAGTTGGCGATTGGAAAATATCATATTTCAATCCTTTATAATTATTTTTACCTTATGCTGTTTAACCGAGAATTTTATGGCAAGACAAAATGGGATTGTTCCCTTTTCCATTTTTGCAGCATTAATAATTGCCGAATACAATCAGAATAAGTTAGCTGACTCAAAGCAGAAAAGCTAACCATGCTACCGTTGGGCAATGATGTCAAAATATTCAAAAAGCGTATCATAATATTTATCCGCTTGGGCCATTCCAAATTGCTGGACGCCATAATGATGAATTCGGATAAGGTCTGCTTTGGCCTCATTACTTAATTTATATCTAGCTATTAAGTAATGACTTTGACTGCTTTAAAATTTGTTCTTTGGTATCATCGGTAAAGCCATTGTTTTCAGCTTTTTCCAACTTAGCCTGAATCCAGTCAATCTGGACCTGCTGATTTCTAGCCTGTCTGATTAAATCTTTGACAAATTCACTTTTACTGGTGTATTCTTTGCTTTCCAATTGGGCTTCCAGCCATTCATTGTTGGGCTTTGTAAAGGAGATACTTTGTCGGGTCATGATTCTTTTTGGTGTAAAAAGTACACCAAATATACACCACATCCAATGTCTTGCTAATGTATAATGGCCCGTGAAGACACGTGCTATGGCAGGGAAAGTCCTTTTTTAAATATCTGAGGCTTACCTTTGCCTTTTTGCCCTCTGCAATTTGCCTACTGCTTACTCTCACCTCGCCACCGCCAAAGCCGCAAAACTGATAGAACCACATCCGGCGGCAATAATGGGCTGAGCGGCTGAGAATAATGTAGCACCAGTGGTGATGACATCATCCACAAGTAATATCCTTTTGTTCTTGACGTCATCAGGGTCTGCCAACTCAAAAATGCCGGAAACATTATCAAATCGCTCCACTCTGCTCTTGCGGGTTTGTGTTTCGCTATGCAGGTTTCGTTGCAGAACCTTACCGTCCCAGGCTATCGCCAAGGCCATAGACAGGCCTTTTGCAAAATAATCACTCTGGTTATAACCCCGTAGCCGAAGTTTTTGCTGATGGAGGGGAACAGGAAGGATCAAATCAAAAGCGGTGGAAAAACCTGCATCTGCTAATTCACTGCCATACCATTCTCCCAACATGGTGCCTACATCTGGCCGATTCTCATACTTTAGCTTATTCATGATCTTCTGTACTCTTCCCTTTTTTACAAACCGAAGATAAGCCAGGACATGATCAACAGGACCCAAGCCTTGAAATCTTTGAAGGATGGGATGGTCAGGATATCTATGAAGATTTGCTCGGGGCAATTCAGCTCTACAGTAAGTACAAATGTACTTTTCTCCTGTAATCAACCCCCTGTGACAGGAATAACAGAAGTGGGGAAACAATAAAGAAATAAATTCACGAATCATAGCGGGTTACATAACGGCTGAGGAACAGCATTTTCATTATATTTGTAAAATATAAAAAGTTAGCACAACTAAAAATAGGATCTCGCACACATCTGTGAAGGAAGGGAGCATTAGGAGAAACAATGTATAAAAAAGATTTGGACCTTGAGCGAAAATGGCATAGGCTGCTGAACAAGCTGGGGGAAATTATAGGCAAAAAGCCAGCAGACACCAATGGTGTATTGTTCCTGATCGGTGTGCAAGAATTGGGGAAAGGCAGGAAGGTATTTTCTAAAGAAGAAAAGCAGGATCTCATGCACATCGCCATTTGCAAGGTACTCAGCTTGTCGGGTTTTTATGAACTCGAGGGACTTGATGAGCAAGGATGGCCACATTGGAAACTGATAAAAAAACTGCCCCATCTCGATTTGCTTGAACAAGAAAAAGTATTGAAAATGCACATCCTCGAATACTTTGAAAAGGAATTGGATATCCACATCAACATCGAGGCATACGAGGCGTAATCATGAAAATCATTACTTACAACGTCAACGGTATTAGAGCTGCCGTCAACAAGGGCTTTATAGATTGGCTTAAAGCTACCGATGCCGACATGGTTTGTCTGCAAGAAGTGAAAGCTCATCCCGATCAAATAGATTTTGAGGTTTTTCAGGCGTTGGGATATGCGGTATATTGGATGCCAGCGGAGAAAAAGGGTTATAGCGGCGTGGCTATCCTTACTAAAGTAGAGCCTAAGAACGTGGTATTTGGCTGCGACATAGACTTATACGATTGTGAAGGACGCGTACTGACGCTTGACTTTGACGATTTTTCTCTAATGAGCGTCTACATGCCCTCAGGCTCTAGTGGTGAAGTCAGGCAGCATTTCAAGATGCAGTGGTTGGAAGATTTCTACAACTATATAGCAGCTTTCAAAAGAGATAGGCCTAATTTGATCGTCAGTGGAGACTACAATATCTGCCATAAACCCATTGATATACACAACCCCGTATCCAACAAAAATTCCTCAGGATTTTTGCCAGAAGAAAGGGCTTGGATGAGCGAATTTATTGACAGTGGTTTCATAGATACCTTTCGCTATTTTAATGTTGATCCTCACCACTATACATGGTGGACATACCGCTTTAATGCACGCATGAAAAACCTAGGCTGGCGCATCGATTATCATATGGCGACATCACCAATGCAGGAGAGACTCAAAAGAACAGCGATCTTAAAAGATGCTCATCATTCCGACCATTGCCCTGTTTTGTTGGAAATATCATAAAGAATGGCTTATATTTGATTACTTGAGGCATATGAAATAAATTTATTTTTGTAAACACATGCCATTATATAGATAAACCGTTTGTTCTTATACATTAAAATTCACCCTCTCTCCCCCTCATTATGAGCAAACTATCCTACATCCTTATTATTTTTTTGATTTTAAGCCATATATTTTCTTCATGCTCTACTTCTGAAAAACGACAAACAGGAGAATTTGGCCTGACCATTGCTCAAGGGGGAAGAAATTACGGCGGCATCCTCAGGATAAATGAACCCGAATATATAAAGAATCTCTTTCCTCATAATATCACCGACGTGTATTCCTATCGGGTTGCTAGCCAGGTTTATGAAGGACTTTTCAAATTCAACCCTCGGGATCTTAGTATCGTCAAAAGTCTTGTAAAATCATATGATGTTGATCCAACAGGTACTATCTATACATTTCAAATAAAAGAAAACGTATTTTTTCATGACGATCCTGCTTTCCAAGACGGAAAGGGAAGGGAACTGACTGCCGATGATATCGCTTTTAGTTTTACTCAACTATGTACGGCTGGTCCTCAAAATCAAGGATTTTCTGTTTTTAAAGATGTTATAAAAGGTGCTACAAGATTCTATCAAGCGAGTTTGACTCAACAAAAATTGCCTTCCGTTGAAGGAATTAGGGTTATTGACCGATATACAATAGAAATTACATTGACCCGGCCCAATGCTATGTTTCTTGCCAATCTCGCAAGGCCTGCGTGTTTTATTTTTCCTCCAGAAGCCTTCCATACCTACGGGCCAGAGATGAGAATAAAAGCGGTAGGAACAGGACCTTTTATCTTGGATACCGTAGAGGAGAACATCCAGATCATCTTAAAAAAGAATGAACAATATCATGGTATAGATAATTTTGGCAATCCGCTTCCATTTTTAGATGCCATAACAATCAGCTTTATTAAGGATAAACATACTGAAATGCTCCAATTTAAAAAGGGGGAGTTAGATATGATTTATCGGTTGTCGACAGCGCATATCAATGAAATATTGGAAGATACCGATCCCAATCAACAAGGAGCTTATGAAGAATATCAGATACAAAGCTCCCCTGAAATGGTAACTCAATTTTTGTCTTTCAACAACCAAAGCGAAATATTCAAGGATATTAATGTCAGGAAAGCCATCAATTTTGCTATAGATAGGGAAAAGATGCTAGATTTTGTATTAAAAGGAGAGGGTGCCGCCCCAGGAATTCATGGCATCACACCTCCCGCCTTTGCCGACTACGATATCCGTAAGATTGAAGGGTATTATCTTGATTTAGATTCTGCCAAGTATTATCTCACAAAGGCCGGTTACCCTCAAGGAGAGGGCTTTCCGACTATAACGCTTGATTTCAATGCTGAAGGGGAAAGAAACACAGCGGTGGCGGTGGAAATACAGAAACAGTTGGAGGATCACCTAAACATAAAAATCAACCTGAATACCCTGCCTTTTGCCCAATTGATAGAAAATGGATATAAAGGACAATATACTGTATTAAAGACGGCATGGTACGCTGATTTTCCGAATGTAGAAAATTTCTTGTGGTTATTTTATGAAAGCTATGGAAGTGCCAGTAGTACGGCACATCCTAATATAATGCGCTACAATGACCCTCGATTTAGGGAAAAGTATGAAAAAGGTGTAAGGGCCAAAACACCGGAAGAAGCATACAGTTTATTTATGGAGGCGGAGCAGATTATGATTGACCAAGCACCTGTAGCAATATTATGGTATGATCAAGGGTACAATATCCTCAAGTCCAATGTTAAAAATTTCAGCACTAACCCTATGCAATACCGAGATTATACTGAGGTGTTTTTCAACCAATAAAGTTTGATACAGAAAGCAATAGCGTTGTCGTTGGGTATATTATGGAGACGAATTTGGAAAAAATATTAAGCCGCTTAAAAGCCTATAAAAGGAAATATTATCAAAATATTTTGATAAAAGGCTCAATATTGTCTTCAGCGATTTTACTAAGCATTTTCCTTTTATTCAATTCTTTGGAATATACATTGAGGCTGAACAGTTATTTACGTGCAAGTCTGCTATTTATATTCATTGCAATATTTTGTGTCGTTTTTTGGAAATGGGTGCTTAAACCTTTATTTCAATTACTGGATCTTAAAAGACAACTCAGTCATGAAGAAGCAGCAAAACAAATTGGTGAATATTTCCCCGAAATAAATGATAAACTACTGAATATCATTGAATTAAAAAAAATAAGATCTGCCGAAGGGTCTTTAATTCAAGCCAGTATAGCGCAAAAAACAAACGATATTCGCTTCTTCAATTTTACTGATGCCATTCCTCTTAAAAATAATAAACGATACCTCAAGTACTTACTTCCTCCAGTAGTGGTCTGCGTGGCCATACTCATGTTTATACCTCAGGTTTTCACTGAGGGAACCCAAAGGATCATACATTTCAAAAAGGAATATGTACCCGAGGCTCCTTTCGAATTTATACTCTTAAATCAGGACTTACAAGCGTTTAAAAACGAAGACTATTCATTAACCTTACAATTCAAAGGGAATTATAGACCTAATGATGCTTATGTGGTTATTGGTGAGCGAAGGATAAAAATGCAAAAATCGGGAGATGAACATACTTACACCTTCAACAATATACAACAAAACACAGGTTTCCACTTTGAGGCAGCAGGCTTTAGATCACAAAAATATGACCTTAATGTTTTGAGTAGGCCTAACTTGATTGGATTTGATATTCAGCTTCATTACCCTAGCTATTTGAACAAAGAAAAAGAACATATTAAAAATGGAGGAAATCTGGTCATTCCAGAAGGGACTCTGGTTCAATGGCAATTTAAATCTATCCATACCGATAGTCTATATTTGGCATTTAAAGATGAAAATCAACTTTATGAAATTCCCAGAATAGGAACACAAAGATTCTCATTTGAAAAAGAGATAAGAAAATCGGATGCTTATACTATAGAATTGCAAAATAAAGTAAGCAAAAATAAAGAGCCCATTCAATATTCCATCGAAGTAATACACGACCAAAATCCAGCAATTTCTCTAGAGGTTTTTAAGGACACTACATTCTATAATTTCATTGTTTTGGGAGGGAATATCAGTGATGATTATGGGTTGTCACGTTTTCAAGTACTTTATCAAATAGAACAAATGGAGGAAAGTGGATCATCCGCATTTAAATCCTTTAACCTTCCTGTTACCAATCAACTTCAGCAAAGTTTTTATTTTCCATGGAGATTAGATTCTCTAAACCTAACACCTGGAAGCAAAATCAACTTCTATTTACAAGTTTGGGACAATGATGGAGTAAATGGTCATAAGGCTTCAAAAACGACCTTACAAACTTTTGAAGTTCCTACAGAAAGAAAAGTAAATGAAATATTGGAAAAGTCTTCCAATGAAACCAAGGATAATATTGCTCACAATAAAGATAAGACATCGGGTATTAAAGAAAGCCTGGAGAAAGTTCAAGACGACTTAAAAGGAAAAAAGCGCTTGGAATGGAACGATGAAAACAAGATAGAGGATATTATTAGAAAAAAGGAAGAACTCAATGAAGCGCTTGAACGGTTAAGAGAACAAAATGAAATTAACAATCTACAGCAGGAACGCTTTGGGCAACAAAATCAAAAAATAAGGGAAAAGGCCCAAGAACTTCAAAAGTTGATGGATGAATTGTTAGATGAAGAAACCAAACGACTGTATGAAGAATTAAGGCGACTTTTGGAGGAGAAAAAAGATATCAACAGTCTTCAACAGCAGCTAAGCAAAATAAACAATAAGGAAAAGAATCTTGAAAAGGAATTGGAAAGAGTCCTGGAGCTTTATAAAAGAATGCAGTTTGACCAAAAACTGGATCAGTTAGTCAATGACATGGAAAATCTGGCAAACGAGCAAAAGCAATTAGCAGATGAGAACAATCAAAGTAAAAGGGATATTGCAGAAGAGCTTAAACAAAGACAAGAAGAAATCAATAATACATTCGAACAGAAACAAGAGGAAATTTCTAAACTCCAAAAGATAAATCAAGAGCTGAAAAACCCAAATCCAATGCAAAATTTGGACAAAGAACAACAGCAAATAAAGCAGGAACAAGAACAAATTAATAAAGCGCTAGAAAAGAACCAATCAAGGCAGGCAGCTAAACACCAGCAAAAGTCTAGTGAGCAAATGAAGGCATTAGGGGAAAAGCTAGCTCAAATGCAAAATAGCATGGAAATGGAGATGCTGCAGGAAAATCTTGACAATCTTCGCGACATTCTCGACAATCTTGTAAAACTTTCTTTCAATCAGGAAGGGCTTATGCGGGAGTTTAAACAGATAAACCAAAGTGATCCCAGATTCGTTAATCTATCTCAACATCAGAAAAAACTGAAAGAAGATGCCAAGATCATAGAAGATAGCTTACTTTCTTTGGCAAATAGGGTCTTTCAAATTCAATCATTCGTGACAAGAGAAGTAGATAATATGAATAACCATATGGAGGCCAGTCTCGAAGCATTGAAAGAAAGGATGCACCCAAAAGCCTTGAGTGGACAGCAACTAGCCATGACTTCGATGAATAATCTTGCCCTGCTTCTTAACGACGTGTTGCAACAAATGCAGCAGCAAATGGCGGATGCAATGGGACAGCCTCTAAAAGGCAAAGGAAAACAACCTTCTATGAACCTATCCGACTTACAAAAAGAACTCAATAATAAAATATCTGAACTTAAGAAGAGCGGAAAGTCTGGCAGAGAGCTTTCCGAAGAGCTAGCAAAACTGGCGGCCGAGCAAGAACAAATCAGAAGAGCACTACAAAATGAAAAGAACGGAGGGAATGATGCAGAAGGTAGCAATGGCAAAAAAAATGCGCTCATTGAAAAGATGGAGGAAACAGAGGCGGATTTGGTAAACAAGCAACTCACACAAGAAACCATACAACGACAACAAGATATTCTAACAAGATTGTTGGAAGATGAAAATGCTGAGCGAGAAAGAGAGCAAGATGAAGAAAGAGAAGGAAACAGACCCGGCACATATGAACAAATTGCTCCAAAAGTTTTTGAAGAATATATCAAAACCAAGGAAAGAGAAATTGAACAGTTAAGATCTGTACCACCAAGGCTGAACCCATATTATATTAAAGAAGTAAATAATTATTTTAAGCGTTTAAGAAATACACCTATTAATTAAATAATGAATTCAATTAATATTCAAATACCTTCGTTGTCGGACAACATCCGGATTGTAGAAAGTTTCATTGATAATGCCAGAGATAAATTTAATCTGAACGATGACATTTATGGCAATATTATGATTGCTGTTACAGAATCGGTGAACAACGCCATAAAGCATGGTAATAAAAATGACAAAGGAAAAAATGTGTCGTTATCGCTTCATCTCAATGATGATGTCATTCGCTTCATAATTGAGGATGAAGGCGAAGGTTTTGACTATCTAAATCTTCCCGATCCAACTGCTCCTGAAAATATCGACAAACCTGGAGGTAGGGGAATATTTTTAATGAAACACTTGTCTGATGAAGTGAATTTCAAAGAGAATGGTAGAGTAGTGGAACTTAGTTTTTATTTCAGTTAGAAGAAATTTTTATCTCATGGGGAAGATTTCTTTCTTTTATGAAGAGATTGATTTTAAACTTTCGCAAATCAATAAGAGCAAGAAGTGGATTAAGTTCATTATAGAAAGAGAAAATTTCGAACTGAATTACATTAACTTCATATTTTGTTCTGACACATACCTTCATTCTATCAACTTGAAATATCTCGATCACGATACATTTACAGATATTATCACTTTTGATTATTCCGAACAAAACACATTAGAAGGAGATATATATATTAGCATTGATCGAGTTAGGGAAAACGCTAAAGACTTCCATATTGAATTTGAGAGCGAACTGCGAAGGGTAATGGCACACGGCGTTCTACACATGATGGGTTTTGGGGATAAAACTCAAGATGAAAAAACTATCATGCGTCAAAAAGAAGATTCTTGCATATCTTTGTACAGCCAAGTGCAGTAACTGTTCCACGTGGAACAGTTAGAAAAATATAGATCATAAAATATAAACGTTCCACGTGGAACAGTTAAATAAAATATACCATGTTTCCAGAATATGATATAATCGTAGTAGGTGCTGGGCACGCAGGTTGTGAAGCAGCACATGCCGCAGCCACTATGGGATCCAGGGTGCTGTTGGCTACTATGAACATGCAGACAATAGCGCAAATGTCTTGTAATCCCGCCATGGGGGGAGTAGCAAAAGGACAAATAGTGCGTGAAATAGATGCCCTAGGTGGTATGTCTGGTATCATTACGGATAAAACAATGATTCAATTCCGCATGCTCAACCTTTCAAAAGGTCCAGCTATGTGGAGTCCTAGGGCTCAAAGCGACAGGATGTTGTTTGCCTCAGAATGGAGGTTTGTACTGGAAGCTAACCCTAATGTAGACTTCTGGCAGGAAATGGTTACAGGGCTATTAGTCAAGAATGGAAGAATAGCTGGGGTTTATACTTCATTAGGAATAGAAATTAAGGCAAAATCCGTAATACTTACTAATGGAACTTTCCTAAACGGAATCATTCATATTGGTGAAAAGCAACTGGGTGGAGGGAGAACAGGAGAAAAGGCAGCAAAAGGATTGACAGAACAGCTTATCCAATTGGGATTTGAATCGGGACGAATGAAAACTGGTACTCCTCCTAGAGTAGATGGTAGGAGTTTGGATTATAACAAAATGGAGGAGCAATTTGGAGATGAAAATCCCGGTAAGTTTTCCTTTACCAACACACCAAACCTGACCGAACAGAGAAGTTGTTTTATAACTTATACCAATAATACTGTCCATGAAACATTAAAAACAGGTTTTGCAAAGTCACCTATGTTTAATGGACGAATAAAAGGATTAGGTCCCAGATATTGTCCTTCTATAGAAGACAAAATCAACAGATTTGCCGAGAGGGAAAGACATCAAATCTTCGTCGAGCCGGAAGGTTGGAATACAGTAGAAGTTTATGTAAATGGGTTTTCTACTTCACTTCCTGAAGACGTACAATACAAAGCACTAAAAGAAATCCCAGGATTTGAAAATGCGAAAATGTTCAGACCTGGATATGCGATAGAATACGACTATTTTCCACCAACTCAATTGAGTGCTACCTTAGAAACACATCTGATTCAAAATTTATATTTTGCAGGTCAAATAAATGGGACTACAGGATATGAGGAGGCAGCATGCCAAGGTTTAATAGCTGGAATAAACGCTCATTTAAAAGTAAATGAAAGAGATCCATTCATATTAAATAGGAGCCAAGCGTATATAGGTGTTTTAATAGACGACCTAATTAACAAAGGCACAGATGAACCTTATAGAATGTTTACCTCGAGAGCGGAATTCAGAATATTGTTACGGCAAGATAATGCAGATTTGAGATTGACCGCATTAGGGAATGCTATTGGTTTGGCTTCTCAAGAACGTTTAGACCAAATGCTAAACAAGAAAGAAAGTATTAAAAGCCTATTGGAAAATCTTAATACAATTAAACTTAAACCTGAAGAGGTAAATCCAACACTAATTGAATTTAATTCAGCCCCTATTAAAGAGAAGGTAAATCTATATTCTTTATTAAAAAGACCGCAGCTCAATATAGAGGACATTATGAATAACCATGAGTCCCTAAAACAAACCCTTGCAAAGTATCCTTTAGAAATAAGACAGCAAGCAGAAATCCATATAAAATATGAGAACTATATAGAAAAAGAAGAAAAGCTTGCCGAAAAAATGAAGGGGTTAGAATCATATAGAATTCCAGCAGATTTGGAGCTCAGCAAAATAACAGCCTTATCTGCAGAAGCAAGAGAAAAATTTAAGAAAGTAAGGCCTGAAACAATTGGTCAGGCATCCAGAATAAGCGGGGTATCACCTGCAGATATATCTATCATGATGGTTTATTTAGAGAAGTAGTATGTACGAAAGACTGGAACAGTGCCCTATTTGTAAAAGTGGTGTATTTAACAACTTCATGATTTGTAAAGATCATGCAATAAGTAAGGAAAGCTTTGCCATTGTTCAATGCAAAAAATGTCAATTTAAATTTACGAACCCAAGACCAGTTCCAGAATCATTACCTAAATATTATCAATCGGAAAACTACATTTCTCATACGAATAAAGGGAATAACTTAGTGAATTTAGCCTATAAAATCGCTAGGCATTTTACTATCAAAAACAAAATAAAATTTATTCGAACATTCCACGACCATGGTAACATCTTAGACTATGGTTGCGGAACAGGTATATTTATTGAAAGTGCAAAAAGAAAGGGATGGAATGTGTTGGGCATCGAACCTAATGAAGCAGCCAGATCCCACACTTCCCCTAAGATGCAGCCGTTTGTCTATAGTGATATAAGAGACATAAAGCTGAAAAAGTACTTTCACATCATAACACTATGGCATGTCTTGGAGCATATTTCAGACCTACAGGATGCTATCAAAAAATTAAAGAAATTGCTCCACCAAGATGGCAAAATAATTATTGCAGTACCCAACACAGCATCTTGGGATGCACAATATTATAAAGAGTATTGGGCAGGATATGACGTACCTAGGCATATGTACCACTTTACGCCTACTAGTATGAACAATCTACTAGCCCAGTACAAGTTAAAAATTGATGCCACCTATCCCATGACATTGGATGCTTATTATGTAAGCTTGTTAAGCGAAAAATATAAGTACGGAAAGAACAATTATATAGAGGCAATTAAAAATGGATATAAATCCAACAAATGGGCCAAAAAAAATAATAACAATTTCTCCAGCATAATATTTGTAGCAAGTCTCGCTTAACCTATAAAGAGCATAAGTAATTGCAATAATGAAATATTTTCTAGTATCGCTTCTTCTCATTACTACTTCATCACTTTATTTATATAGCTGTGCAACAAGATCAGTACCTACTGGAGGGCCTAAAGATACGATCCCTCCACGTCTGATAAACACGATACCTGCTAATAAGAGCCTTAATTTTAATGGCAATACGATTGTATTAGAATTTGATGAGTTTATTAAAACAAAAGACATAAACAACCAACTCATCATAACACCCCGATTAAAAGAAGACATTGACCAAAAAATAAATAAAAAAACATTAATAATAAATCTAAACGAAAAATTAGATTCCAGTACAACATACACATTTAACTTTCAGGACGCAGTACAAGACATTACTGAAAGTAATCCTGCAAGAGATCTTATCTTGGCATTTAGCACAGGAGATTATATCGATTCACTTTATATAGAAGGAATAGTAAAAGACTTGCTTACTGATAAAACAATAGAAAATGCAGTTGTAGCACTCTATCCTTATGGCGATACAACAAATGTTTTCGAACATAAACCTCAATATTTTACAAGGACTAAAAAGGATGGGTATTTTAGATTAGAAAATCTTAAAAACAATACCTATAGATTATATGCCTTTAATGATGCCAATAAAAACCTGACTTTACAAAGTGATACAGAACTATATGGTTTCGTAGCAGACAGCATTGTCCTCGATAGTTCGGTCACAGATATTTTCATTCCAATAGTAAAAAGAAACGTTAAGGAATTTATTCTACAAAGTGCTAGACCTAGTGGTAAATATTATGAAATAAGGTTTACTAAATATATAGAAGATTATACACTCACCCCTTTAGAAGAAACGAACGATTCAATCATCAGCAACAAAGCAACTGAACAAAATATCATTAGAGTGTATAATACAATTAGCAGCGATAGCATTCTAACTTTAGTAAATGCTATCGATACGGTCGGTCAGCAAGTAATAGATACAGTAGCTATAAAATTCGCCCCTACACAAAGAAAATCAGATCCTGCAACGTTAAAAATAACCCCAGAAAATAATAGGTCAATATTAGAGGATTTTGAAGGTGTAATTGAATTTAATAAACCAATTCAAACTATAAACTTAGATAGTATTTTCTTCTATTACGATAGTCTCATGATTGTACCTGTAGAAGAACATGAATTGGAATGGAATAAATTTAGGGACAAGCTCACTATAAAAACAAGATTAGATAAGTCATTACTAGAACGACAAATTACAGAATCTGAGATATCCTCAACCGATTCAATAAGTATTGAGACCGAACAAAATCTTCAGCAGAGTGAACAGACAAATCAAAGAACCAGAAAGGAAAAAAAAGAAGAACTTGAAAAAATAGTGAATAAGTTTGAGAAAAAGGATAATCAAGTTATGCTATTCATCGGCAAGGGAAGTTTCATTACTATAGAATACGATACTTTGCCTGAAATCAAAACATCGTATTCATTCATGAAAATGGAAGATGTAGGCCTTATAAAAGGAAATATCAATACAGAACACAATAGCTATTTCATACAATTGCTCGATAAAGGGGGAAAAATAATAAAGGAATTAGAAAGCGAAAGAAATTTTATTTTTAGAAACCTTTCTCCAGGAGAATATCGAATTAGAATACTCATAGATAACAATGAAGATGGCAAATGGAGTTTAGGAAATATATTGCAAAACATTCCGCCTGAAGAAGTATATTTTCATGAGGAACCTATAATTATCCGAGCCAACTGGGAAAGAGAACTAGATGAAATAAGTTTTTAAAAACCGTAACGAGCTGTGGATAACTATGGAATTATATGTGGATGAAAAATAATGAATGTGGAATAAGAGAAAAGTTAATGGTCGGTGTTTATAAGTAATCTATTCCCAGCATAATATCCACTTAAGATATGAGACTTTTACACAAATATTAGGTTATCCACAAAATGACAATAATGTGATACTATTTAGTTAATTAATTAATTTACAGACACTTACATGTGGACAACGTGTGGATCAGTTTAAAATAATTAGCATTTGATGAACAATTCAATTAAGCAAATACTTTTTTTAGAACTTTTCCACTTTTCCACACCTTAATAAAGAATAATAAAACGATTTTAAATAAATATTTAATATTGATTATATGTGAGCATATGTGCATAACTCTTTTTCGATATTTCCTTTTATTTCTTTTGTCAGCATTTTTAACGTACTCGGACGTTTTTGGGCAAAACATGAATCAAGTACAAACTGGTATTGAATACTATAACAAAGGTGAAGTAGAAAAGGCCCGCTCTACGTTTGAATCATTAGCAAAAAACCGGCAAAATATTCCATTTATCCACAATTCCTATCTTGAAATTCTCCTGATGGACAAGGATGGGTCGAATGCCCACAAATACATTAAGCAAATTCAAAAGTGGTATCCTGAGAATATTTTCTATAAGATAGATGAAGGGCTGATTTATGCACATTTTAATGATCATAAAAAGGCCAATGATATTTATGCTGACGTAGCCAAATTTGCCAGTACTAATCCTATGCTGGTAAGGACTACTGCCCAATATTTTTTTCAAAAAGGGTTGACGGAAGAGGCCATAAAAATTTATGAAACAGGAAGGAAGATCAGTGGAAATCCATGGGATTTTGCTATTGATCTAGCCAATGTTTATCGTCGCTTGAACAATAAGGATAAAATGGTAGAAGAGTTCTTGAATTTTGTTCATCAAAATCCTGATAATCTCTCTTATGTTCAAAATATTTTGCAAAACCTGCTTACCGAAGTTGAGGATTTAGAAGCCATGCAGATTATTTTGTACACCAGGCTTCAAAAAGCCCCAGATTTTACTCCATATTCAGAATTACTGGTGTGGGTAAATGTCCAGCTCAAAAATTTCAATGCTGCCTTTGTTCAAGCTAGGGCATTAGATAGGCTTCATAATGGAAAGGGGAACCGACTTTTGGAAATAGGACAAATCGCGTTTAGAAATGGTGATTATGAGAATGCGACAAAATATTTTGAGTATGTAATTCAGACTTACAAACAAGGACTCAATTATGAACTTGCACGCAGGTTTCTCATAAAGTCAAGGGAAGAAGTTGTAAAAAATACATTTCCTATAGACCCAGAAGCTATCCGAACGTTAGTCAATGATTACCGCCTATTAATTCAAGATTTAGGAATGACGCGGGTTTCCTTGGAAGCCATGAGAAGTAAGGCCCTATTGCATGCTTTCTATTTAGATGAAAAAGATAGTGCGATACAGTTATTAGAGACTGTAATTCGATCTCCTCGCTTGGACCTTGAGCTTGAGTCGAGTGTAAAACTAGATATGGGTGATATCTATCTGCTCATGGATCAACCTTGGGAATCAACATTACTTTATGCTCAAGTAGAAAAATCAGCAAAAGAAACGGTATTAGGATATGAAGCAAAATTGAAAAATGCTAAACTTTCTTATTATACTGGCGATTTTGCTTTGGCACAAGCACATTTGGACGTACTCAAATTGGCTACGAGCCGAGAGATTGCTAATGATGCGATGGATCTGAGTTTACTCATTCAAAATAATACTGTCTTTGATACCACCCAAGAGGCCATGCGTGAGTATGCCCAGATCGATCTTTTATTGTTTCAGCATAAATACGGAGAGGCTTTGTCGAAGCTAGAAGAAATGCTCATACAATATCCTGGGCATAGTTTAACAGATGAAGTTTGGTGGCGAAAGGCACAAATCCTATTAAGTCAAGGGAAATTCGAGCAATCTATTGAAGTGTTAAACAATATAGTAAACCAATATCCTTATGATATATTAGGCGATGATGCTGCCTTTTTAGTGGCCACTATTTATGAGGACCATTTAGGACAAAAGGAAAAAGCAATGGAGCTGTATCAACGCTTCTTAGTGGATTATCCAGGGAGCTTGTATTCTGCAGAGGCTAGGGCAAGATTCAGAAATTTAAGAGGTGATTTTGTCAGGCCCATGTAGCATAGTAACTTCAGATAATTATTTGAAAATATAGCTCATCCTGGCCACATAGTCGTTTTGTCAGGTTTTAGCGGATTTTGGCCTTCTCTCTTTCATTAGATCATTTTCTCTCTTTTATATACTTGTCAATTCTGCCAACCTGTCACTGATTTATCGTGGAATAGTATTTGTTTTAAGGCCATAAGTTTGTTCAATAGTTAACCATAAAAAATATTTACCTATGCAAGAGAAAGGTACAATTTCGATTCATACCGAAAACATATTTCCCATTATAAAGAAGTTTCTTTATTCGGATCACGAAATATTTTTGCGGGAGTTGGTTTCAAATGCAGTAGATGCGACGCAAAAGCTAAAGCGTCTCTCCGCCATAGGCGAGGTAAAGGAAGAAATTGGCGATACAAAAGTAGTGGTTTCAGTAAATGAGAAAGCCAAGACCATTACCATCAGCGATAAAGGTATTGGTATGACGGCTGAGGAAATAAAAAAATATATCAATCAGATTGCTTTTTCCGGTGCCACAGAGTTTGTTGAGAAGTATAAAGACAAAGGAGATGACAAACAGATTATTGGTCATTTCGGCCTTGGTTTTTACTCTTCTTTTATGGTGGCTGACCAAGTTGAGATCATTACCAAATCTTATCAGCCCGATACAGAGCCGGCTCGCTGGATTTGTGATGGCAGTACTGAATTTGAAATTACAAAAGCCAAAAAAGACGAACGAGGTACAGATGTTATTTTGCATGTAGCAGAAGACTCTAAGGAATTTTTGGATAAATTCAGATTGCAGAACATATTGGAAAAATACTGCAAGTTCTTGCCGGTAGAGATCGAATTTGATGGTAAGGTCATCAATGATCCCAATCCCATCTGGACAAAAAATCCGAGTGAGTTGAAGGATGAGGACTATCTAGAGTTTTATAAAAAACTTTATCCATTCTCTGGAGATCCACTATTTTGGATCCATCTGAACGTAGACTACCCATTCAACCTAACTGGAATTCTATATTTTCCAAAAATTCAAAAGGATTTTGAATTCCAAAAGAACAAAATACAGCTCTATTCCCGTCAGGTTTTTATCACCGATGAAGTAAAGGATGTAGTTCCTGAATTCTTAATGCTGCTGCATGGTGTTATCGATTCACCTGATATTCCATTGAATGTTTCTAGGAGTTTTTTACAGTCTGACAGCAATGTAAAGAAAATAAATGCACACATCACCAAAAAAGTGGCAGACAAACTATCAGAACTCTTTAAGAAAGACAGAAAATCATTCGAAGAAAAATGGGATAGTATTGGCCTTTTTGTAAAATATGGCATGATCAGTGAAGACAAATTCTATGAAAAGGCCAAAGATTTTGCACTGCTCAAAAATACTAAGAATGAGTTTTACACCTTAGAAGAATATAAGACTCATATACAAGCCAATCAGACCGATAAGGATGGTAATTTTACATTCTTATATACAACCGATGCAGGAAAGCAGGATGCTTATATTCAAGCAGCTACCAAAAGGGGCTACGATGTACTTACGCTGGGAGAGGTGATAGACAGTCATTTTATCAATACGCTGGAACAAAAAGTTGAAAAGGTAAATTTAAAAAGGGTAGATGCTGATGTAGCCGATAAGCTCATCGATAAGGGAGAAAAGAAAGAGAGCGTATTGACTGAAAAGGATCAGGAAGCCGTTAAGAAAATTTTTGAATCTGCCATCAATAATACGAATGCAACCCTATCCGTAGAGTCATTGTCACCAGACGACATGCCTGTCACGATTACTTTACCCGAGTTTATTCGTAGAATGAAAGACATGGCTGCTACTGGAGGGATGGGCATGATGGGTAATTTTCCTGAACAACTTAGTGTATCGATAAATGGTAATCATCCTTTGGTATCCAAGTTGCTCAAACTGGAAAATAAAGACGACCAAACTGCCCTGGCTAAGCAAGTTTATGATCTTGCCCTCTTGTCTCAAAATATGCTAACCGGTACCAGTTTGACAGATTTTATCCAGAGAAGTATCGACTTGGCTACCAATAAATAGACAATAAAACCTCAAAAGCCATGGTTCTTGTAACCATGGCGAATTATCCTTACCTTAAATGCGTTGAAAAAAATAACGAACCATATTTGTACGTTGGCTAATTAGTAACAAGTACTATCAATATGTTATACAGCATTATCAGTAAGGGAATTTTTGCGATTTTGTGTATAGGCTTCGCCAGCACTGGACTCTTTGCTCAAAACAAAGTATATAAATTTGATAGGTCCCCAGTGAAGGCGGATACAGTTGAGGTGGAGGAGCTAGACCTAACTGGTGAATCTACTGCTACCATCAATCTTGAAGTGGAGAAGGACGAAGAAGAGGAAGAAACCGTAGAGGCTAAAAAAAAGAGAAAGAAAAATGTTTTTTATGGTTTGAAAACCCGCAAAGGTTTTACGCGGAAAGGATTTGGTGATAGAGAAGTCATTACGTTATTCAATTATTTAAAGGATTATCAAGATCCAAATCCTTACATTCGCGATGTCTATTGGTACGATACCGAATCTGATCAAATAAAAATTTCGTCCAACATCAACAAAAATACAGCTCGAATTCTTCATGGGCCTTACAAAAGGCTTTTGGGAGATCAAGTGATCGAAGAAGGAATTTTTTATGTGGGCACCAAGCACGGCCGCTGGACAGAACACAATAGCAACGACATTTTGATGAACAAACAAAAGTTTATAAAAGGCTGGCCAAAAGAATCACAAATTACCTATTACGATCCTAAAGGAAATCATGTAAAGGAGGTAATTCCCATTGAGCATGGTGAGGAAGAAGGCATATATTATTACTTTCATGATAATGGTCAAGTCGCGGTGATGGGAGAATATCAATATGGTGAGAAAGTAGGAGTGTGGCGTGAATTCTATAAAAACCGCGCTAGAAGGAAAAAAGAGATTCAATATAAAAAGGATCCTTTCGAAAGGAATTTCTTACCTTATGTGCTTCGAGAGTGGGACGAAAGTGGCAAACTTGTATACTCCCATAGTGAATCCGGTAATTAGTAGATCAAAAACTTACGCTTTTGAACCATTTCATCAATAAGGAAGTCTATTACCAACATCTTGGTCTTATTGATTACCAAGAAGCATGGGATTATCAAGAAAGTATTTTCAAAGAAGTTGTGGATCAAAAGATTTCAAATCGTAACCTTCCACTCGATCAGCAACTTCCTACCAAAAACTACCTGATATTCTGTCAACATCCTCATGTATATACTTTAGGGAAAAGTGGTTCTGAAGACCATATTCTGCTTAACTCACAAGAACTTGAGCAAAAACAAGCCAAATATTATAAAATCAATCGGGGGGGCGACATAACCTATCATGGTCCTGGCCAAATAGTGGGTTATCCAATCCTTGACCTGGACAATTTTTTTACAGATATCCATAAATACCTGCGATTTTTGGAGGAAGCCGTTATCCTTACACTCAAAGAATATGGTATAGAGTCTGGTCGCATAGAGGGACTTACTGGTGTTTGGATCGACCATGAAACACAGCGCAATCCTAGAAAGATTTGTGCGCTGGGTGTAAAATCTAGCCGCTGGGTTACCATGCATGGATTTGCGCTCAATGTAAATACAGACCTTTCCTATTTCCAAAATATAGTACCCTGCGGTATTAGCGACAAGGCCGTTACTTCCATGGCTAAGGAGCTTGATGTTGAACTAGATATTTTAGGAGTAGAGCAAGTCCTACTAAAGCACTTAGTTCAAATTTTTGAAATGGAAATTATTTTATGATTTCCATTTCCACTAACTGATTGATAACAAGTTTTTTTATTATTTTGATCGTCATTACAAGGACCATATTTTGTCGATTATGGCTATGAATCTACAGCATATCTTATTTCTAGATATAGAAACAGTCTCTTGCGAACCTAGCTTCGATCTACTCAGCGATAGGATGAAACCTTTGTGGGAGAAAAAAGCTGGCCTTCTCAAAAATGACGATTTACTTCCTGTTCACGAATTGTTTTTCGAAAGAGCAGGTATATTTGCTGAATTCGGAAAAATCGTCACTATAGCCGTAGGGTATTTTGTAACCACTCAAGAAGGCCTAACCCTCAGGGTAAAAGCTTTTGCTTCCCATGACGAAAAAACCTTGCTCGAGGATTTCAAACAGTTGTTAGAAACCCATTTCGACCAAAGTAAATTGGCCCTATGTGCACATAATGGTAAGGAATTCGATTATCCATATATATGTCGCAGAATGTTGGTTCATAGCATTCCACCACCCCGTTGCTTAGATATAGCCGGCAAAAAGCCTTGGGAAGTCCATCATATCGATACACTCGAAATGTGGAAATTTGGCGACCGGAAAAACTTTACCTCTTTAGAACTGCTAGCCGCTTTATTTGAAATTCCATCCAGCAAATCCGGTATCGATGGTAGCATGGTCAATCACACTTATTATAAAGAAAACGATCTCGACAAAATCGCCCATTATTGCCAAATGGATGTTGTCGTCACTGCACAGCTCTACCTGAAATTCAACTGTCATCCATTTATCAAAGAAGAAAATATCTTTTTGGTATAAAATCCAGCTGAAGAATTGGACCGAACCTCAATATTGCCAGTGCATCGAATACCGTCATGGGTCACGGCGTTCAACCAAAGGATTTCTTAAGAATCTACCTCAATGAACAAAAATGAGATGAAAACCTAAAATTTAAGATAAACTCCATACCTTAGATTACAAGACAGTTGACAAGGGAAACGTTGGATATTGATTAGGGAAGCACTCAAAGGAAAATGACGACCAAAGCGTTGAATACTCTATACTTAATAGGCATTATCGCTTCCTTTGATCAGAGAAGATATTGTGAGTAAGATAATCTTAATATCAAATATCAAGGACCAGTTTCCAACATAAAAGCGATCCAGACGAACACGGTTTTGCATGAGCAGCTCATTTTCTGTTTCACCTCTGAAGCCTTTGGCTTGGGCTAAACCAGTAATGCCTGGTTTTACAAAATGTCGCGACATAAACTTCTCCACTACTTTCGAATACTCCTCGGTATGTTTTAGCATATGAGGTCGTGGTCCTACTACAGACATATTGCCCAAAAATACATTAAAAAACTGTGGTAATTCGTCCAAACTTGTCCTTCTCAAAAAAGCACCTATCCGTGTAACCCGGTTATCATGTTTTGTTGCCTGGGCAGAGTCTGCTTCAGAATTCACGCGCATCGACCGGAATTTATAGCACCAAAAAGCTTTCTTGTCCTTGCCAGTTCTTTTTTGTTTAAAAAATACTGGCCCCTTGGAATCCAGTTTAATAATAATGGCCAATAAAGGCATGAGCCATGAAAGTAGGAAGATGATCACCAAGGATGAAAAGACTAAATCAAAAGTACGTTTTACCAATCGGTTTTTATAGTCATCAAGTGGAATAGGATTCACATTAATGACGGGAATAAGATCATAACGCTCCAACTCTAGTCCCTTCATAGAAAAGCCTCTGAAATCGGCAATCAGTTTTACCTTAATCAGATTTTCTTCTCCAAAATCGATGAGGCTTTTTACTTGGGTGTAACGAATATAAGGCAGACAACAATAAATTTCTGACACATCGTTTTCTTTTGCATATGTTTCGATATCCGAGAAAGTGCCTAATATTCGATCACTTTGGTGTCGGTTGTCAAAAAAACCAAGCAACCTATAACCGTATTCTGGATGAAGCAAGAAGAATTTTCGAAGGTCTTCAGATAGTTCACCATATCCAACAATGATTACATTGCGGAAATTGAAGCCTTTTTTTCTGTAGATCCGTAGGAGATAAACGAAGCATACTTTCCATCCAAAAAGTAAAAAGGAAAGTATGGCGTATGTAGTTAAGATTTGACTTCTCGAAAAGAAGTATGCATTGCCAATAACAAAAAATGCCGTTATGAGTAATAGATGCAATGTTACCAGCGTAAAATGCCCTCGCAAAATAGCAGCTACCCGAGAAATCCGAGAAAATTTGTAGGGTTTTAGGATGAGTACTAAAGCTACCCATGCTGCATTATAGTATAAAAAAAGACTGAGATAAGGGGCATGGAAGATACCTGCTATCGTATGAAACTGTAGAAAATACGATAGTAAAAAAGCAATGTTGATGATTAGGAGATCTCCTAACCAATGAATTACATTTATATATTTTGAGAATCTAGCTGGCACTATCCATCATTAATTAAAAATTAAATGCTTAACTAAGCAAAGTTAATTGCTTTTATGCGATATAAAAATCCCACCTAGGATAATTTATATTTATTTTAAGATAAAACCATACTTCCAATAGATATACCAACTATATTAACGTTTCCAATCGTTTGATCTTTTAATGATTAGTTCATTATTTTCAACAGAAGGCATAGTTTTTGTTTTTTGCCCAATTAAAAATTTGATTTATTAACTTTGGCTAAGGTGTATATCAGGTATAAAATTAAGGAGTTAGACGTATGCATGTAAAAGGAAAACCTGTATGGTTGGTTTTGTTGTTTTGTTTTCTGTCCAACTTTGTCCTGGCTCAGGAAATTACAATTACGGAAGGGCCGGGAGAGATAGCATTGAATGAAGCATTTACTATCACTATCACTATTAAGAACGAACGTCTTTCTGATTATGATGGTTTTCCCGAGATTCCAGGCTTTTCCAAGCGTGGCACATCTTCTTCAAGTTCTACAAATATTGTGAATGGGCAGATTTCCTCTACGCAAAGCATTACGCAAAACTATCTAGCTTCAAAAGAAGGAACATTCGTGTTGGAGCCTTTTACAATGACAGTGAATGGGAGGCAAGTATCTTCGCCTGGAAAAACGATTAAAGTAGGGCCTCCTCGGCAACAAAATAATAATGCTTATGATCCTTTCAGCAGAGATCCATTTGAAGACTTTTTTGGAAGAAGAAGCGCACCGCAAGAATTTGTGGATGTGGAAGCAGATGCTTTTTTGGCACTATCAACCAACAAAGATGAAGTTTATATTGGGGAAGGGGTAACCGCGACGCTGGCCTTTTATGTATCAAAGACCAACAGGGCACAGTTGCAATTTTATGAATTAGGTACCCAGTTGGCGGAGATATTAAAAAAGATAAGGCCGGCAAACTCATGGGAAGAAAACTTTGAAATAGAAAGCATAAATGTTGTACCTGTTACGATAGATGGCAAGCCCTATGATCAGTATAAAATTTATCAAGCCACCTTTTATCCACTTAATTTAGAACCTATAAAATTTCCTTCGGTAGGACTTAAATTGATTAAATACCAAGTAGCCAGAAATCCATCATTTTTTGGAAGAAACAGAAAGGAGGATTATAAGACATTTTATACCAAATCAAAAACCATTAAGGTAAAAGACCTACCACCCCATCCTTTGAAAAATCAAATAGCAGTGGGTAACTATACACTTTCTGAACAAATTGACCAGAAAGAGATCAATACAGGTCAAGGATTCAACTACAATATGACGATTAGAGGAGAAGGGAATATTTCAGCTATAAATAAGCCGGTAGTTCCTATCAATAACGACATAGAAATATATGATCCCAATGTTTCTATGAATATCAAAAGAAGCAATGGTAGAGTGACGGGGGAAAAGGTTTTTAAGTATTATGCCATACCGAAAGAGCCTGGAGAATATGCCCTCGATGATTATTTTTCATGGATATTCTTCAATCCTCAAAAGGAAAAATACGATACGCTCAGGTCTGCGATTAGCCTGAACGTATCAGGGGAGAGCATGAAGAATGAGTATATATCGGCCAATCGGCAAAGCAAAAGCTTTTTTGATGGTTTTGACTCTGCAAACAATCGACTAAGCAGTAGGGCCTCTATAGAAACCACAAAAATTATTGCCAATATACTGATAGTGGCAATGATGGGTTTTACAGCCTATGTTATTTTCAAAAAGTGAGGTTAGGGACAACTTTTATTATATTTTTGTATTTGTCCTCTAACAATGTTTATCTGTTAAGGATTAGCCCACTATTTGGAAAGGGTTAGATGAGGCAAAATGTTTTCTATCAAAAAGGTTTAAAAGAATTAGAAAAGGATGGGAAATTCCTTCGGTAAAATTTTTAAAGTGACGACTTTTGGCGAATCTCATGGAAAGGCCATTGGTGCGATCGTAGATGGTTGCCCTGCGGGGATCGCTATTGATGAGGTTACGATTCAAGTAGAGTTAGACAGACGTAAACCGGGCCAGTCTAAAATCACAACTCAGCGCAAAGAAGCAGATCAAGTGGAAATTCTGTCTGGAGTTTTTGAAGGAAAAACCACAGGAACGCCTATAAGCCTCTTGATTTGGAATGCTGATGCAAAAAGCAAAGATTATAGCCATATCGCCGATAAATATCGCCCGTCACATGCCGATTATACTTACCAGAAAAAATATGGACATAGAGATTATCGTGGAGGGGGAAGGAGTTCCGCAAGAGAAACCGCCGCTAGGGTAGCTGCTGGAAGCATTGCAAAACAATTTCTGAAGCAATTGGGAATAGACCTACATGCTTATGTCTCACAAGTAGGCCCTATAAAACTAGAAAAAGATTATACACAGCTCGATCTTTCGCTTACGGACAGTAACATTGTACGGTGTCCCGATGAAAGAGTAGCGGAAGAAATGATTGCCTACATTGATGATACAAGAAAAAAACGAGACACTACAGGAGGGATCGTTACGGGCGTTATCAAAGGTGTTCCTGTAGGTTTGGGCGAGCCGGTTTTTGATAGGCTGCATGCAGACCTTGGAAAAGCAATGCTTTCTATCAATGCCGTGAAAGGGTTTGAATATGGAAGTGGCTTTGCTGGCGTAGAAATGTATGGTTCACAGCATAACGATGCCTTCAAGAATGTAAATGGAAAGATACAAACCTTGACCAATCATTCTGGTGGAATACAAGGAGGCATTTCGAATGGTGAAGACATATATTTTAGGGTAGCTTTTAAACCTGTTGCGACTATTATGCAAGATCAGGAAAGTGTGGACCAGGAGGGTAATGCAGTTACTGTATCAGGCAAAGGACGGCATGACCCCTGTGTAGTACCCAGAGCTGTACCCATTGTAGAGGCCATGGCTGCACTTGTCATCATAGATCATTACCTTTTACAGAATGCCTATAAAGCCAATAATTGAAGAGTGCATGCGAGTAGGAAGTGAAGGATAAATAAAGAAAAACTGTATGAAAAGAATACCTATACACCTCCAGATTATAATAGGCCTTATACTGGGTCTCCTTTTCGGTATTGTCTGCATACAGTTCCAATGGGACCCTTCCTTTACGATAAATTATATTAAACCTTTTGGCACCTTATTTATAAATTCTCTAAAAATGATTGCTGCGCCCTTGGTGCTGGCATCATTAATTGTAGGAGTGGCCAACATTGGCGACATATCCAGGCTTTCTAGAATTGGTGGTAAAACTATATCCCTGTATCTTATTACCACTGTTACCGCAGTAAGTCTTGGCCTTATCCTCGTCAATATTATCAAACCTGGTAATCAATTACCTCTGGAGACCAGGGAAAACCTCATGTCGCTTTACGGGTCTGATGTGGAAAGTAGCGCAAATGTTCTTGGAGAACTCAAAAAGCAAGGCCCTTTACAGCCCTTGGTAGATATAGTGCCCGAGAACATTTTTGATGCAGCATCCGATAATTCGAACATGCTGCAAATCGTATTTTTCGCCCTTATTGTAGGAGTAGCATTATTGCAGATTCCTAAGAAAAAGGGCAAACCCGTAATACGTTTTTTTGATGGGTTCAATGATGTCATTATTAAAATCGTGGAGTACATCATGTTATTGGCTCCATATGGCGTTTTTGCCCTTATAGCGTCGCTTATCGTGGAGTTGGCCGGCGACGACCCCAGCCAAGCGTTTGAAATATTGTATGCCTTGCTATGGTATTCACTTACAATCCTGATAGGATTGGCCGTCATGATGTTAGTAGTCTATCCCTTTATGTTCAAGCTTTTTACAAAAGTGAAATATGTTGATTTCTTTAAGGGTATACGACCGGCACAGCTTTTAGCATTCAGTACCAGTTCGAGTTCAGCTACGCTCCCTGTAACTATGCGGCAGGTGGAGGAAGAATTGGGCGTAAGTGAAGAAATCAGTAGCTTTGTGCTGCCATTGGGGGCAACAATCAACATGGATGGTACAAGTTTATACCAGAGTGTTGCTGCCGTATTTATAGCTCAGGCATTAGGACTCGATCTATCGCTGGGGCAACAACTGACCATTATTTTGACAGCGACTTTAGCGTCTATTGGATCTGCAGGTGTGCCAGGAGCAGGTGTGGTAATGCTTATTATCGTATTAGAAGCTATTGGTGTTCCTGTAGCTGGAATAGCATTAATATTAGCCCCAGACAGAATCCTAGATATGTGCCGAACTGTAGTGAATATAACTGGTGATGCAGCAGTAACTATGGTGGTCGCCAGTACGGAAGGAGAACTTCCAGAGGGTTTAATCCGTAAAGGTAATCCAATAACGATGATGCCTGAAGAAGATGAAGATAGAGAGATAAAATAGTCAATATCCCTCCTCAACAATTTTAAAAATAGATAGATGATTATGGAAACATCCAACAATACAAACGTTCCTAAGAGAGCGGTCAATTTATATCTAGAAGCCAATCCAAATCCCAACTCATTGAAGTTTGTGGCCAATTATATGTTGGTCCCTGAAGGAGAAAGCTTTGACTTTCCCGATAAAGCTGCAGCAGAGCATGCTCCTTTGGCCTTAGAGCTATTCGAGCTTGATTATGTGGAGCGCGTATTCTTTATGAGCAATTTTATTACTGTTACTAAAGCAGAAGACAAAGAATGGGAAGAGATAAAAGAAGAGTTAAAGGCTATTATTAAGCATTATCTGGAACAAGATAAACCTTTGATAACGAAATTCTCTGAGACTACCCAGGCGGCGATTGAAGAAACTGAGATTGAAAAGAATATCAAGAATATTTTGGATGAATATGTTCGTCCTGCTGTAGAGCAGGATGGCGGTGCAATATCTTTCCACTCCTACAATGAAGGCGTCGTGAAAGTATTGTTGCAAGGTTCGTGTAGCGGCTGTCCATCTGCTACTATTACCCTAAAAGCGGGTATCGAAAATCTCCTGAAAAGAATGGTGCCAGAAGTGACGACCGTAGAAGCAGAAGGGGTATAGTTATATTCATAGCTTTTATGAGAACATATTATGAGGAGGTTGCCCTATTATTATGGGAGCCTCCTCAATAATTTAGCGCCATAGAGGCTTTGTGCATTTGGATGGGTAATATTTTTTATTCTGGCCTAGCGGGGACGCTAAGTTTTACATCACAGAGATTTTTCTACTACTTATTATTCATACTTCCACACTTAAAATTCAAAATTCTCCTTTTACTATTTATTTAATTGGATGGCTGCCAATTACCTCTGATACTTCCTACATTTTGCTGCCATCTTTTGATTCCTCACTACGCTCATGTAATATTTTCGTAAGTTTCGTTGCTTCCTTGTCATTCATTTTTAAAAATACTGTATATTTATTGTTTTCAGCTTAAATAGGAAGCTGCTCATGTATTGCTATTGCTAGAGTCAGCGTTACCCAAGCGTTTTTGTATGAACAAGCATTGTCTTTTACTCTTTTTAGCCTTCATCATAGGAATATTCTCTTGTAGCCCACTAAAGCAGGGCATAAAAAAATACGAATTAGGCCAGTACGATCTGGCCATCAATCATTTTGATAGGGCAATTGAGAAGGGTGGAGAGGCAGCTGTTAAAGCCAATCTCATGGCTGCAGAATCTTATAGGCTCTCTAATAGGATAGAAGCAGCTGAACCCTATTATAAGGCAGCTTTGGAACAAGGTGCGAATGAAGATGAAGCACATTTTTACTATGCATTTGCTCTTAAAGGAAATGGTCAATACAATGCTGCTCGTGAACAATTGGAAAAGTACGTCGAAGTAGGACAGGATAGAACACTCATGCGATGGGCTAGAAAGGAGATCCGGAATCTGCGATACATAGCAGACCTTTTGGCTAAAGATAGTTATTACGAAGTAGAGAAACTTCCCGAGATCAATACTGAAGCCGCAGAATATGGCCCTGTTTATAATAACGGGGAGCTATACTTTACATCCAACAGAGACGCCGATAAAATCTATAAGGCAACGGGCACAGGTTTCACTGACATTTATAAAGTAAAGATGCAGGGAGTCAATATACTACCTGGAACAGAGGAGATGTTGAATGACCTCATCAATACAAATAATATTAATGAAGGGAGCGTGACATTCTCTACCGATGGTACTTTGATGATATTTGCTAGAGGAAATAGCGGCAGGAAAAAGGGAACCATGGATGTGAACCTTTACATGACCCGCTATAGAAATGGTGAATGGAGCAAGCCCGAATTGCTTAGCATAAATGACCCCAACTCGTGGGATTCTACTCCGGCCTTTAGTCGAGATGGCCGTACTTTGTATTTTGCTTCAAATAGACCTGGAGGATATGGAGGCATTGATTTGTATTCGGCTGTAATGGATGCTAATGGAAGGTTCGGACAAGTGCGCAACATGGGTAAGGACATCAATACGGAAGGTGATGAAATGTTTCCATGGGTTTCTCCTGATGGGAAACTGTATTTTGCTTCCTCAGGGCATCCCAGTCTAGGCGGCTTGGATATTTTTGTGGCAGTACGTAAAGGAGGACTTATCAATGTAGAAAATCTAGGCGTGCCGATGAATTCTCCTCAAGATGATTTTGCTTTGATTTACGTCAACCGTACGAAAGGATTTTTCTCTTCCAATCGAAATGGTGGACAAGGCGACGATGATTTGTATGCATTTACCGACAACTCTCCAGAACAAAAACAAGTGAACTATTATCTCACGGGTATTACCGTAACCGTAAATGATTCTACTGGAAGAGAGGTAGTATTGCCAGAAACCTTTGTAGAGTTGTTTGATGGGGACGAAAAGCTCTTGGCGACCAACAGCACCGCAGAAGATGGCAAATTCCTTTTTAAAGTAGAACCTGAAAGGACTTATTTTCTAACCGGCACAAAAGCAAACTATTTTACGACGAGAGAACCCTTTAATACATTAGGAAAAACGGTTCTAAAGGATACGCTGAAGGTTCCAGAGACTGATGTTTTCTTTAATCTAAAACTAACACTGGATCAAATTGTATTAGATAAGGCAATTGTACTAGAAAATATCTATTATGATTTGGATAAGGCAAACATCCGTGAAGATGCCGCAAAAGAGCTTGATAAACTAGTGAAGATACTTGAAGACAATCCAGAGATAAAAATTGAACTTAGCTCTCATACAGATAGTCGCGCTGATGACGATTATAACCTCAGCCTCTCACAAAGAAGAGCAGACTCTGCCGTGGCTTATATCATTACAAAAGGAATAGACCCAAGTCGGATTAGGGCAAAGGGCTATGGGGAAAGCCAGCTTATCATTAAAGATGCACAGACCGAAGAGGAACATCAGGTAAACAGAAGAACAGAATTTAAGGTGTATGAATACAATCCTAATACGCAACGAATGGAAGAGATATCCTCTTCTCAAGGGATTTTGCAGGAAGATTTAGAAGAAGACCCAGATGTAGGGGAAGCTGATAGGAGGGACGAATCTGAAAGGAGTATCGATGATTTGATCGATTGGGACGATGGCGAATTGTAAACCGAACATTTATAATTTGTTTTGAGCCTCTTATTATGGGGGCTTTTTTTATTTTTGCAGTATGAATGAGAGATATATGCAGCGTGGCGTTTCAGCCAGCAAAGAAGATGTACATGCGGCCATCAAAAATATTGATAAGGGCTTGTATCCAAATGCATTTTGCAAAATTGTGCCTGACTTTTTAGGTGGAGACGATCATTTTTGTAACATCATGCATGCCGATGGTGCTGGTACCAAGTCTTCCTTGGCCTATGCCTATTGGAAAGAAACAGGGGACCTATCTGTATGGAAAGGCATTGCACAAGATGCTGTTGTCATGAATACTGACGACCTCTTGTGCGTAGGCGCTGTTGATAATATTCTACTTTCTTCGACAATAGGTCGCAATAAAAATTTAATACCAGGCGAAGTACTTGCCGCCCTGATCAACGGAACTGAAGAAGTGTTGGAGATGCTCAGGAGTCATGGGGTCAACATTAGGAGTACAGGGGGAGAAACTGCCGATTTGGGCGATCTCGTGAGAACTATAGTGGTAGATAGCACCGTAACCGCACGCATGCGACGGGAAGATGTCATCACCAATGAGAAGATAGCCGCTGGAGACGTCATTGTCGGTTTGGCTTCCTTTGGGCAAGCTTCTTATGAAGATGCATACAATGGGGGAATGGGCAGCAATGGCCTTACTTCTGCCAGGCATGACATTTTCAACAAATCGGTAAAAGAAAAATATCCCGAGACTTTTGATCCAGCCGTGCCGGAGGATCTCCTGTATGCTGGCAAATACAGCCTGACCGATGCCGTTGCTGGACTTGAGCTAGACATGGGAAAATTGGTGCTTTCGCCAACGAGGACCTACGCACCTGTAATCAAAAAAGTGTTGGAAAACCTCCACCCTCATATCCATGGGCTCATACATTGCAGTGGCGGTGCCCAGACTAAAGTGCTTCACTTTATTAATAATCTCCATGTCGTTAAAGACAATCTTTTCGATTTGCCTCCTTTATTCAGGATTATTCAAGAAGAAAGCCAAAGCTCATGGCAAGAGATGTACAAAGTATTTAATATGGGGCATAGAATGGAAATTTACCTTGGCGAAGAGCATGCCCAGGAGATTATTGCCATTGCAGAATCGTTTGGAGTGGAAGCAAAAATAATTGGAAGGGTTACAGCTGCTGAACAAAAACAAGTAACTATAAAGAGCGAATTCGGAACTTTTACTTATAATTAAAATACAGATCGACATCACAATTAGACAAGAAAAGTTAGACGACTTTGGAGAGGTTTTCTCTCTTATACAAAAAGCTTTTGAACCAGTAGCGCTGAGTGACCATAAAGAACAGTTCTTAGTACAGCGGCTAAGAAAATCAAGGGCTTTTGTTCCCGAACTTTCTATTATAGCCGAATCCGAAAACAAAATTATAGGTCATATCTTACTGACAAAGGTGAAGATAAAGGATGGTAAAAACGAGTTTGTTTCGCTAGCACTTGCCCCTGTTTCAGTGCTTCCAGAGATGCAAGGCAAAGGAGTGGGAACAATGTTAATTGAACAAGCCCATCAAAAAGCACGCGAATTAGGATACAAATCAATAGTGCTTCTCGGACACGAAAAGTACTATCCAAGATTTGGGTACCAACAGGCTGATACATTTGGGATTAATTTGCCATTTGATGTGCCTAAAGAAAATTGTATGGCAGTTGAATTGACGAAAGGAGGACTTGATGGAGTAAGGGGCATGGTAGAGTATCCTAAAGAATTTTATAGTTGATAAACTACCTTGCATTTAACCCTTCGATTTTATAAGCGATACCTCTTAACCAACATGCTATAAGGTATTCATATAGAAGTTTTCCCTTCCCACTTATTCTGGTGATTCCTGAACGTCCAAGGCGCCATAGGATTTTGATCTTTCCATAGACCCTTCTTTTTTTCCCTAGCTTTTTGCTCTAGATCCAGGTAAAGTTGAGTATTGGGTTCGGCATTTAATCCCTTCACATAATGCCACGCCAACCCTTGAGCAAGGAGATGTGCTCCTACGTCTTTGCCATTGCTAAGCAAAACTGTGCCTAAAGCATGCAAGTCTCGGTCAGTTTCAGTATAGGTTACGCTTACTGTCTTTTTTAGGGCAAGCTTTTTAGTATATGCTTTGGCCTCTTCTGCATAGCTTTGGCCTATTTCGGGACATTCGATATTTTTGAATTTAACAGAAAGGGTATCTCCTTGCTGAGAGAGCACTTTTACAATATCACCTTCCAGAACATCGATCACTACGCCAGTTACCACAGTTTGTGATTGGACTGTTGAGGTCACCAGTAGCGAGAGTATAATAAACATCATCTTTTTCATGGCCATACCTTTTAAAATCCTAATAGCAAAGTTCCCTATTCTCCATTCGAGAAGTGATCTTTACTTTAGTTCGACATTGCGCATGTAATGATTGGAATGAAATAAGGAAGGAGAAAAGATAATTTTAATTATGGAAGGGAAAGCAGGAGAAATTGAAGGTGGTTGGAGCCGTTATAGCATAGCCTAATGAGCTTTTATACAACAGTTTAATTGACATTTGGTCTTTAAATTACATATTGTTTCGTTTCTTCCATAAATCTGTCCCAATTGTCTAATGGATAAGGATACCGCTGTATATAGTCGATTATCTTGTGCACGATTTCATGGGTAAAAGAGAATTTTCTAGCAATATCATCACAGAACTCAAGCTCTCGAGGTTCTACTATTCCATCAGCAAGCATCATCCCCACCAAATCAAATAGCAGGTTGATTTTACCTTCATGAGAAGTAGGCACAATATCTTCAGGCGATATATTTTCTTCTATTATTGTGGCTATTTGCTTTTCCTTTAACCCATATCGCTTGCCTGCTTTATAGATAAACTCAACCTCTGCTTCATGAAGATTTTCGTCGATCCTAGCCAAAGCGACCAAATTTCGCAAGTGGCTTTTTTTAAAGCTTAAATATTGATGTTCGAAAAAACCTTGCATTGTCTCTGATAATGATTATATCAAATTATGGAAAATATAGCCTAAATGCAAACCCGCACTAACATAGTGATTATGGCTGTTTTTTCTATTAATTCTCCTTGTTACCACAATTTTTTATCTTTAGGTCGTTATCTTAAGTATATTTTTTGATAGTGACGGCCTTTTAAAATTCCAATCTATGCTGCTTCGTAAGTTTATTTGTACCGTATTTTTGTTTCTTGGTGCTTTGGCACTCCAGGCTCAAGTGGGCGACACTTTCCCTTATCTGGAAGGCACGACCTTATCCAATGTGGATTTAAAACTTCCTGCCGATACCAAAGGTAAGTTTACCCTAATAGGTATGGCATATTCTAAAAAGTCTGAAGATGACTTACAGAGTTGGTTCAGCCCCGTTTACAATACCTTTATTCACAAATCCAGCAGCAGTTTATTCGGTGACGTTGGATATGATGTAAATGTCTATTTTGTTCCGATGTTTACGGGCGTGAAAAAAGCTGCGGCCAATACAGCAGAGCGAAAGATGAAAGAGAAAGTAGATCCTAAACTTCTACCGCACATCCTTTTTTATCGGGGTGATTTAAAAACCTACAAGGATGCTTTAGACTTTGAGAAGAAGGATGTTCCGTATTTTTTTGTTTTGGATAAAGAGGGCGTAATCATATATGCAACTTCTGGCTCTTATTCTCCAAGTAAGATAAAGAAAGTGGAGGAATTGGTAGAGGAGTGGTAGAAATTTATAATATCCTTTGTCATTGACCACGGTTTTGCCTTCCGGCGATAAATATGCCTGCTATGATAACCACCATCCCGATATAATGACTTGCACGAACAACCTCATTATTTAAAATGCCCCATGCCACAGCCACTATGGGGATCAGATAGGTGACAAAGCTTGTGAATACAGGTGAGGTAATCTTTACCAAACGGTTGAAAAATAAAAGTGCGATGGCCGTACCTACTACACCTAAAATAACCACATAAAAGAATGCCTCCCAAGCACCGTCATACATTGCTAGCTTCATAGTGAAATCAGTTGCGGAGAAAAGATAGATAATACCGATTGGGCCTACCAGCAATAACGATATACTTGTGATCTCCTTGGCCGAAAGGTCATGGAGGTAATATTTGAGGATATTCAGGTTAATACCGTAGCAAAGTGTGGCCAATAACACATACACTACATGAAAATTGACGCTCCCGATGGTATCTGATGAACCTGTGAATACCAGATATAGGGTGCCAGCCAAGCCAATGATTAAACCTAAACCAGTTCTAAAGCCCAGTTTTTGGTTGAAAAATAGCAGACCTACCACCAAAACAAACAAAGGTGTTAAGGCATTGAGGATACCAGTAAGTGCACTTGAAAGTTGAGTTTCAGCAATAGCAAAAAGGAAAGCAGGAAAGAAATTACCAAGGAGGCCACACAGAAATAACAGTTTCCATTGTCGTCTGTTGATCTTGTGGAGTTTTGGAATAGCCATTGGCAATAGGAAAAGACAAGCAGCCATCACCCGAATAGCACCAACTTCGCCAGCAGAATATACGACTAGGCCTTTCTTGATCAAAATAAAAGAACTGCCCCATACCAACGAGAGTCCTATTAAAAGTGCCCATGGCAGCCAGGACTTTTCTCTTTCCTGTTGAGTCATTTATGCAACCAATATGGGAGGGTTGGCAAATGTATCTACTATTTCATCCAGAATGGATTTTGTCTCCTCGTAAGATTGTGCCTCAATCAATCTTACCCTATAAGGCTTAAAGTTAGATACGCCCCTGAAGTAGTTGGCATAGTGTCGCCGCATCTCAAATATCCCTTTTTTCTCTCCTTTCCATTCTACCGAAAAGCCTAGGTGCTTTTTAACAACCCTAACCCTCTCTGCAAGGTCAGGCTGCGCTAGTTTTTGACCTGTGGCGATATAATGCTTTATTTCATTAAAGATCCATGGGTAGCCTATGGCCGCACGTCCGATCATGATGCCGTCTACTCCATACTTATTTTTATATTCCAAAGCCTTCTCTGGAGAGTCGATATCACCATTCCCAAAAATGGGAATATGTATATCGGGATGGTTTTTTACCTCCGCTATATAGTCCCAGTTGGCTTCGCCCTTATACATCTGCTTTCTCGTACGACCATGGATCGATAGGGCTTGAATGCCTACATCTTGTAGCCTTTTGGCTACTTCCACTATTTTAATCGTATTATCGTCCCAACCTAGACGGGTTTTAACTGTTACCGGCAGGGCTACCCTCTTCACTATCTCTGCTGTCATGGATTGCATCTTGGGCAAGTCCAGTAGAATTCCTGCTCCTGCCCCTTTGCAGGCCACCTTTTTCACAGGACAGCCATAGTTGATGTCTACCATTTCGGGCTGTGCGGCTTCTGCAATTGCGGCCGCCTCAATCATGGCATCAATCTTATCGCCAAAGATTTGTATGCCAATAGGCCTCTCGTAGTCATATATGTCGAGTTTTTCCACACTCTTTTCGGCATCACGGATGAGCCCGTCCGCAGAAATAAATTCCGTAAACATGAGGTCAGCACCATTTTCTTTGCAGACCGCCCTGAAAGGAGGGTCGCTTACATCCTCCATTGGCGCAAGCAGTAGTGGAAATTCGCCTAATGTTAAGTTTCCGATTTTAACCAATTTAATTTTCTATTTTTGCCTAAATTTACATCAATTATGGCCAATAATAACAAACTTGCCTCGCTGTACGGCAATCACCGACCTTGGACTGCCTTCCTTATGCTCTTGCTTTTTGTTTTTATAGGGATGTTCGTTGGCCAATTCTTTGGGTTTCTCGCTATGTTGCCCCTTACAGGCGTTGGGCTAGAAGCATTGTCAAATCCTAATTTCCTTGCCGATATAATGTCGGACCCTACATACAAAAGGGCTGTCATGATCATGAATGCCTGCGTTGCCACTAGTGCTTTTATCGTTGCCCCCTTAGTATATCTCTATGGCTATGCAAAAATGCCACTTTCGATTTTTTTCAACAACAATAATATCATAACCATTCCCTTATTGCTAACAATTTTTATTGTTGTATCCTTTATGACGGTCAACTCTATATTCATAGAGTGGAATGCCAAAATGGAACTTCCCGATTTTCTTCATGGGTTTGAGGCTTGGGCAAAACGGCTGGAAGAGCAAGCGCAAGTGCTTACCCAGATGATGACACGGTTCGACAATAAAACGGACCTTCTTCTGGCCTTGTTTGTAATAGCGGTTGTGCCTGCCGTGGGTGAAGAGCTTTTGTTCCGCGGGCTCATCCAAAACCAACTGCTTGGCATAGCCAAAAATGCGCACGTGGCCATATGGTTGGCAGCGATAGTATTCAGTGCTTTTCATTTTCAGTTCTATGGTTTTGTGCCAAGGATGTTGCTGGGGGCATTATTTGGATACCTATATTACTGGTCAGGGAATCTGCTTGTGCCCATCTTTGCGCATCTTATTAACAATGGCCTGACGTTGATTCTTTTGTATATGTACCAACATGGGGCTATTGAGTTTGATATAGAGAGTGAGACATCTATACCGATTGGTAATATTATATTTTCATTAGTTTTAGTAGTAGCTTTGATTGCGTATTTTAGGCGCTACTTTGCTGTTAGGCTAAAAGATCATGGGTAAATGGCAAAAGGTTTTTACGACAGAGATTGTCTATCGGGCGGAGATCGTGAAGGCAGTGCTGGAAGAAAATGGCCTTAGCCCAGTTGTAATCAATAAGAAGGATCAGGCCTATCAGATAGGGCACTACGAAATCCATGTAGCGCCCGAAGATGTATTGAAGGCGATAAAAATAATTAAGGATGACATATGTTTTGAGTAAATACAGCAACCTGACGCAACGGATCATCACGGGGCTTATAGGGGCTGCCATCATTGTTACAGCTATTAGCTGGAACGAATGGGGCTTTTTTGCTGTGTTTTTTATTATATGCCTTTTTTCTTTATTGGAGTTCTACAAAAATGTGGGTCTCGACGGGATGCTTCCACTAAAGACCTATGGCAGCTTTATCGCATTGGTCATTTACTGCCTCACCTTCTTTGTCGAAAAGCAGGTTCTGCCTTCTTATCTCTTGTACTTGGCCTTCCCCGTAATGGCA
>SMEK01000075.1_pt1 | contig 36801 bp, 22 predicted proteins | sample 2456371 | NCBI WGS metagenome assembly SMEK01 (sample SAMN10132590, study PRJNA489261) | soil metagenome | isolation source: day1 antibiotic-loamy sand soil ammended with composted manure from dairy... | place: USA | collected 2015-04-01
AAAGTAAAAGCATCGGCAGTTGATCCTGCGAATCCTGTTATGATTTTTCCATCTTGCAATTTTCTTATCTTCTTTACATTGCTCTTGGCAACAGTATTGCCCATTGTTGCCTGTCCATCTGCCCCTATCGCAACTTGTCCGTTGTGGGCTATCGCAATTACCGTAGTTGATCTTATCTTTAATTTTGACATTTGATATAAAAATTTCTTTTTGGTTAATCTTCTTATAGTGGTCTGAATTTTTAATGCATAAATCTACTTCTCCCTACTTTGTTAAGAAAGGCAATTGGCCAAAACTTATCTAAAATGAATTAAGATAGACCATTAATATAACATCAGAAGTCCCAATATGAATAGTACCCAATAGATTACTCGAAGATGAGCCATTTCTTAAAAACACGTTTTAAATATGCATTCATACTTTCTGATATAAAAAAAGTCTCGTTATTAAAACGAGACTTTTTGAATTATGTTCAGGATGCTCTTAAATGAGAATCCTTACGGGATCTTCTAAGAATCCTTTTAGCGTCTGTAAGAATGCCGACCCTACGGCACCATCAACCGCCCTGTGGTCACATGATAACGTAACTTTCATTACATTGCCTGGAACGATCTCACCGTTCTTTACAATTGGCGTTTGCTTAATACCTCCAACCGCCAAGATACATGCATCTGGTGGGTTGATGATGGCAGTAAACTCTTCAATACCAAACATTCCCAAGTTAGAAATGGTAAATGTACTTCCTTCCCAATCTTTAGGTTGAAGCTGTTTGTTCCTTGCCTTTTGTCCCAGATCTTTTACTTCTGCGGCAATATGAGACAAAGATTTGTTGTCAGCGAAACGAACCACAGGTACTAGCAGGCCTTCCTCTACGGCTACAGCCACACCTATATGGATATGTTTGTTAAAGCGCATTTTGTCGCCACGATAAGATACGTTAACATTAGGGTGTTGCCTTAGAGCAGCAGCTGTTGCTTTAATGACTAGGTCGTTGAAAGAAACTTTTACTGGAGAGTACTCATTGATGCTCTTTCTCGCTTCAATAGCCTTGTCCATGTTGATTTCCATGGTCAAGTAGAAATGCGGAGCAGTGTATTTGCTTTCGCCAAGTCGCTTAGCGATAGTCTTGCGCATCTGCGAAACATTGATCTCCTCGTAGCTTTCTTCTCCTACGATTTCAGGTAAAGCTACCGCAGGCTGTCCTTTTGCATCAGATTTCTGTGCTGAGGCTTCTTGTGTTTCACTAGGTTTGTATTCTTCTACATCTTTCTTAACGATTCTGCCATTGTCGCCAGAACCTTTTATTTTCGATAGGTCATACCCTTTTTCTTCTGCCAATTTTTTGGCTAAAGGTGAGGCCTTTATTCTTCCTCCAGTTTCTGAGGTTTCTGCTTTTGTAACTTCTGGCGCTTTCTCTTCTGCCTTTACTTCTTTCTCCTCTTTTGAAGAAGCTTCTTTTTTGCCTCCTTTGGAAGCTTCATGATGCTTTATCAAGGCTTGGTAGTCAGCGCCTTTTTCTCCAATCACTGCTATTACAGCATCTATTGGTACTGCATCACCTGCTTTAGGGCCTATGTACAATAGCGTACCGTCTTCATAGGCTTCAAGCTCCATCGTTGCTTTGTCCGTTTCCACCTCGGCCAAGATATCCCCTGCACTTATCGAATCCCCTTCCTTCTTTAGCCAAGAAGCGATCACACCTTCTTGCATGGTATCGCTCATCTTAGGCATAGTAACTAAAGTAGCATTGATATTGGATATATCAATTTCTTCTGCGGCATCGCTAGATTCAGATTTTTCCTCAGGTTGAGACCCTTCGCCTTTGTCTTCTGCTATGTCTCCTCCTGCTTTTACCTGTTTGATAAGGTCATCTATGTTTTCTCCTTTTTCTCCAATAATGGCAATTATGCCATCCACAGGAACAGCTTCTTTTTCTTTGACCCCAATGTAAAGCAGTGTCCCATCTTCATAAGACTCAAGTTCCATGGTCGCCTTATCTGTCTCAACTTCTGCAAGGATGTCCCCGGATTTTACTTCGTCGCCTTCTTTGACCAACCATGCGGCAATTACGCCTTCTTCCATGGTATCACTCATCTTAGGCATTTTAATTACTTCGGCCATTATGATATTTTCATTTATGTTCGCCCAAAATTAAACGTATTATCACTTTATTCAAATTAAATAAGTCTTATTTTGTTAAAAGGTTTTTAGAAAGGCGTCTTCCCAAGCAGATCTTGAGACACACAGGATACTTCAACTTTGAAATACAGAGAAATGTTGCGACGACCAGGATATATTTTGGAAAACCAGACAGCGCTTAAATTGTAATGGGATTTTAAAGCCCACAGGCATGAATAAATTACCAGTACAATTGAAATATTTCTTACCGATAATTGCGCTCAGGCTATAAGCTCCTTTCACTACTTAGGTATAGATTCCGGTTGCGCCCCTGATGGCAGCGGAAAGCCCACAGCGAGGTACGAGCGAGGACTTGGAGCGTACAGCAGGAAAAGGCGCCCAAAAAACATAAAAAAAGGAGGCTGAATTTGCCTCCTTTTCTATTGCATTGGTAGTAGCGTACTACTCTCCCTCTTGTACCCACTCCTTTGCCCTGTCCAGGTTGTCGAAAAGTCGGATGGACAGTGAAGGCTGGTTCAAGTCATTTCTGAAATTGTTGAGTGAAACTTGAGTGAAGATATTCTTGGGCAATACAAAACCGTAATTTTTCAGCCCATTTTGTATGGCCAATGGGATTGCAGTTGTTGCGGCCCACTCAGTATCTTCTTTTTTGATTACTGAAGATTCGCTGATGTCTACCAGAAAATTGGGCACGGGCTTCTTCTGAGCAAAAAGTGCATTGGTCTTTTCTACCCCTTCTCGGAACAATTCAGAACTAAAGAATCCCTTCCAAATCTGAAAGATGCAATTCAATCTTTCATCGTACTCAAGTACAAGATGTTTGTCGTTAACTACTACCATAAATTTAGATTTATAATTAATTATTGATTGTTGATAATCTTAGCCAAAAAGGTCAGGCCGGTCTCTTCTCTCACTACCGACAAACTGCTATTGGGCAAAGAGGCAGCGTCATAGATGGATCGAATATTTCGCTCCGATCTTTCGATCAGCTCCCAATCGAAACAATATTCCATCCAAGACCTGTAGGGGTTGCCCGATGCGATGTTTGTGAAGAATATTTCACCTCCTGGCCTTATGTTTTCATTGTAGATTTTATCAAGTATGGAAATGATCGTCTTATCATTGAGATAATCGAATACCCCGCCTATGACGATCAAATCGAATTCCTCTTCGATCTTCTTAACAAGGCGCAACAGGTTGCCTTGTATAAGATGGCATTTGTCTTTCATTTGGTCCAGCTTTTCTGCGGAGTAGGACAATGCTCCTTCGTCCATATCGAAAAGCGTGACGGCGATATCCGTGCTTTTCAGTACCTTTTGAATAGAGCGCAAATCTGCGGAAGAGCCACATCCAATAGACAAAACCTTCGCTCCCTTTATGTCGAGCGCTTTGTCCAAGATTAGCTGGGCCTGATGTCGTACCTTATTACGGTGCTGCTGTACGATAGGGCTATTGAGAATGATCGCTTCCAAGTAGTACCCTAATGAATGCTTAGGAGATTTGTTTTCTCCGGTGACGATATATTCTATTGTTTCATAATCACCGGCATACCCTCTGGGCCAATCTTGTGTTCTCACAAAGAAAGGCGATTGGCGGTGAATTTCTCGCACTTCGGTTAGTTGTTCCCTGACAGCGGATTTTCCCACTCTCTTTTCTTCATGAAGGATGGCTTCTAGTAAACGGTGAATAGCGGATGAGGCGCGCAAATAGTCCAATTCTTCATTACCTGTAAGGGTGTTGTTCAGGAAGACAAGGGATCGGATGGCATCTTCCAAGGCTTTGCCAGTATCTAAACTTTCTAAATAAGAGAGCTTGCTGGTCTGGGCTTTTACATAGTTTGTCGAAGTTTTTTGAATAGTCTCCACATTCAAAAATCCATCTGGTTGCTTAAGGTTTTCCATATGATATAGGTTATTGGTAAAAATTAATATGCTGGTTAAAGATAGCAGTAGCAAAAAACGGTTGAAAATCTGCTAACCATCCCGCAGAACAATGATATTCATTAGAATGAAGGTTAAATATATAATATGATTTCTAAAACCTGAAACGGATTCGTGGTAATTTAACGCGAAGTATTAAAAAGTTCATTATTGATAACAAATCAATAATATTTAAAAAATAATCACTTTATAATTGACTGTTGACTATCAATGCAATAAGCCAATTTTAAAATTGTGTGCTATGCGATTATCCAAAAAATATCGATCTCAGTAGCTAGTTTTTAGATGTATGTTTTAATCAATAATATCATCTTTTGAAGAAGTATTGACAAAATGCAGTACTTATATGCTAAAATCCTATAGATCCTATGACGAGTTGAGTCCCAATGGCATCCCGTTCATGAAGATAAAAACACCTAACCCCCACGTTAAACAAAGGCTTAAATCGCATAAAATTAAAATCTACCGATAACTCCACTCCAGAAGAGGTAAGCTCTAAAGTATTAGATAATTCTGGATGCTTGCCCCAGCCTTTTTCATGGAAGGCATTCGCTTGTAAGCGCTGAAAATAAAAGAAGGACCCAATGCTCCAGTCTGGATAAAACAGTGGCAAAGCATAATTAAGAGAGGCTAATCCGAAATGTTCAAAAGGTAGGTATCCATAACCCTTAGGATAATTAATCCCACTTGAAAAGCGATAATTGCTGGCCATGTCCTGAAATTGATATCCTGCCTTTATTATAAATGAGTGATGCTTGAACAGCCCAGGGTGATACAAGTTGAGACCCATAAATGCTCTAGTACCATGATAGTCTCCTCCCAAGGGTGTATGGCTGTACCCACCCCTCAGCACTTGCCCCCAACGGCTATGAATGTCTCGTTTACTTCTTTTTAATAGCCTGCTGAAGACAAATTCGTAATGAAGGCTGGCCATATTTCCATCGGCTTGTTGCGTGTATTTACGCACTGGAAGGTCGTAGCCACTGACTTTAGTGTAGCCCACTTTGCTTTCCAGGTTTAGCGTACGGCTGTATTTGGATCTTGTGAAATTTAAGGGCAGCCTCATGCCCAACGACACGTGTTGCTCCTGCCATTCAGTCCTTTCTTTCACGACCTCCTCTTCTTTTAAATACTGCTCCTGAACGCTTCTGTTTCCCAGATGTGCTTCGAGATCAATCACAGGGAAAAACCCCTGATAACTGACCCGACCAAATCCCCGCCCTGTTTCCTCAAAAGGGTTATAAGCATATCCTGCCGTTAGGGCCATGGTACTGAGGACGTCTTGGGACTTCAAGCCTAAAGTCAACTCCTCAAAAAGATTCTCCGTCCAAAGCAATCCCCAACTGTGAACATTAAACAAGTGATTAAACGACTTATAATTACTTAATTCATAATCAACATCTTGGTCATTGATTAATCGACTACTTCTCTTCTCTTGAGAAAGCCATGGCGTAAAATATTGTGCATCAACTTTATCTATTTCTTTTAAAGGTTTCCAGGTTTCCGGCTCATAAGGCATGGAGGCAATCCTCATTCCATGCGCTGCATAATCACTAAAATACAATGTGCTATTTTCTGAGTCGATCATCGGGGAAAAAGCACCAAATGGCCGAGAGGTCACTTGAAACATTTCTCCAGAGGAAAGCCTTAAAGCATATAGGTTATCAATTCCGTTATAGTCCCAATTGAACAGCACAAAATCGCCATGTTGAATGGGGTTCCCATAATTCTCAAAGGCAAAGGGCAAAAGCTTTTTAATTGCGCCATTGGCCACATCAGCTTGAATGATCGTCTTCCCCTCTCCGGATACCAAAAGCGCTACAATAAATCGCCCATCTTCAGACCATCTGGGCATGGAAATAAACCCTTCGTCCTCATTAGGAAATCTCAACAGCTCCTGCCCGCTTCTCCTATCCAATACTGTCAAGGTGCTTTCGTTGTCCTCTGCCACGTGCACGGTGGCTATTCTTGAGGCGTCTGGTGACAAGTCAGCAGTCGTATACCTTGACGGAGAGGTGACCGTGGTGAGCTTATTTTTATGCAAATCGTAAACCTTGATCACTGTCGATGTTCTTGCTCCCCACCGAACATCTGGCCAAAATTCATTCCAAGCAACAAAGCCATTTTGGGCAGACAACATGCCCGATGAAGCCATAAAACCCGTAACAACCTCTGTCTTCACCTTATTTTCATCTTGGATGCTTACGATTTGGGAAATATCGCCTAGGCCGGACTTTAAAGCAATGATTGAACCGTCCAAGCCCATTTGTGGGTACCTAAATTGTGTATAGACCTTAGCTCGGGGCGTTAAAATTTCAGCAGATGACGTGTCAATATTGTTCAATTGTGCCCTCCACAAGTTTTCGGTTTCAACTACCATGTTCTTGTAAGTGGCCACTAAGTTATTGCCCGTCTTTTTCCTCATTGCCCTTGAAAATGTAAATGGAATATAAGGCTTCCTAAAAGCCTCTTCTACTATATCATCCCATGGGTTATACGGATATTTTCTTCTCAAATGGCTCACCATATAATAGCCCATGACATAATGATCCGGCACGAAATCCTTAAAAGAACCGAGGTATTGTTTGTTATAACTATAGGGCCCGTACTTTAGGAGATTGGCCCTGAAACCCATGCCAAACTCTGGCATTCTCCCCCTTCCTGAGGTCGTAAGGACGGTTTCGGTAGCGACTGCATCGCCCTCCCAGAACCAAGCTGGAACAGCCAGATAGGACATGCCGGACAGCGCCTCTTCGCCCAAGACGGTGTATAAAAACTTATTAAACCCTGTTTTGCTTTTCTCATATTGCACCACATGCCTGAATTCATGAATCGCTAATAAATTTAGCCAAGCATTCAATCCTGCAAAATTGTAATCCTGGGGGGGCATAGTAAAAAACTCTGATCTTCTGGGAGCAAGTGCAACAAATCCATTAGAGCGGGTCGTGCGACTCCTCAAAACAACAGACAGCTTCCTTGGATAGGTGCTTAAGGAGGAAGATATGGGCTGTCGCCAAGATTGCAACCTTTTGGCGAGCCCAATGGCAAGGCTGTCATTACCTTCTGAATATATTACCTTAAAGTTCGATGTGTTAACTTGTTTCCAACTTGTACTTGCTGGCTCTTGGTCAAAGATCAGTTGCTGTCCATTAGCTTTTCCCCAAACGAAAAGTAGCAAAAGCAGCCCTACATATATTTTCCCAAGCTTCATGCAAACAAATATAATCGGATATTTTTAAACTCCTCACTAGCGCCACCGGGTTTTGGCCATACCTACTTAAAGCCCTATCTAGGATAAGTTCAGGGGGTTGGATTTGGCTGGCAATAATATTCAAGTGTTTCTTCGTGAGAATGATATATGTTATTGATATACAGAAAATTACATTATGTAATATAAACTAAAAAATCAATATGGTTTAGGAAGATTTGGCTTAGATCTAAATCTGGAAACATCTCAATGATTGCTGCTTCTGTTGGTAGCAACAGCTGCTTTGTCCACCGCCAAATTATCATCGATCATCCTGTTCTTATATTGCTGGATGAACGCTTTGAGGCGGTTTTCCATATGGGCTTCTTTTTCGGCCATTGTTCCTTTTAAATTTTCTTTGAGCAAAGGATCTTGGATATAATTGTAAAAGCCTAAAATACGCTCTTCGTCAAACTGCAGCATATACTCTCCCTCAAACCATTGATATACGCCAGCATAATTTACAGCAAAATCATTTTCAATATCGCTCTCTAGCATATTATTGCCAAACGAAAAGTAGGGTTGGTCATAATTGAGATAACCCAAAACCGTGGGCATGATATCGATTTGCTGCACAACTCTATTTTCTACTCCCTTAAAGGTAGGATCTCCTGGAGCAAAAAATATCACAGGCACGGAGAAGGCGCCCCAAGCAGTTTGGTATTCTGGGTAATACTTTGCTGTCGCTGTGTGGTCTGCGGTAATAACAAATAGGGTATTTTCATACCAAGGCATAGACTTTGCCTTTTCAAAGAATTTCTTCAGGGCCATATCCGTATAGCTAATGCATTCATAAATGGGCAATGGCCCCTTTTCAAATTTTCCTTCGTATCGCTCTGGAATTTTGAAAGGATGGTGGGATGAAACAGTAAAAATACTGCTCATGAAAGGTTCGGGAAATGTGTTCATCTTGTCGGCAAAGAACTGCATGAATTCCTCGTCCCAGATTCCCCAAAGTCCATCAAAATCCGCATCGTTGCCATATTCGGTTTTGCCGTAATATTCCTCTACACCGATGAGTTGCATAAATGCGGAAAAGCCCATTGACCCATTGGGTGCGCCATGAAAGAATGAGGTATGATAACCCCGCTCTCTCAGCAGCCTGGGCAAACTGGGCAGATCGTTGCTAGCGTATGGAGTGAGCACAAAAGGATCCTCAATGCTGGGGATGCTCGTGAGTACCGAAGGCAAAGCATCAATAGATTTTTTGCCGTTGGCAAAAGAATGCCAATACACCTTGCTGTTTTGAAGCAAAGAATCCACAAATGGGGTAAAGCTTTTATAGTCGCCTTGCTTCATGAGGTGTTCGTTATAGCCACCTATAGCTTCTTTACTAAAGCTTTCTAGCACAACGATTACCACGTTCTTTTGTTGAAAGGGCAAGGTGTCATTAGGGTAATGCAGAGGTGAATATATAGCCTCCAGTTCCTCTTCGCTTTCAAAATAATGGACATGTTTAAAGCTGGCTTTGCCAATTGTTCTGAGCATGGAAAAAGGCGTATTGAGGACTAAGTACATTTCTTTAGGCCGCTTTACATACTCTCCTGCATTGCTCAATGTAATCGGCCTAGTGCTATGCAAAAAACCACCACGCATCCCAGCTATGCAGAGCCCGATGCTCAAGGCCATAACGATAGTATGGACTGGATAATATATCCAAGCACTTATGCTCCTAGGTAGCGCTATTTTTATTTTTTTATACAGAAAAACCATTAAACAGATGAGTGCGACCCAGATTAGGAACATATACCAATAATCTATCAAAAAGGAAGTCCCTAGTGCTGCCATGTTTTCATTGGCAAACTCTTCAAATACACTCCATGTCGTTCGCCGCAATGTAAAGCGGTAATAGATGATATCGCTAATGTTAGCCGCTAGCCCTACGCCGTTACAAAAAACAAAGATGTACATCAACGCTTTTCTGTACCATGCCTTATAGCGGAAACGGAAAGGCAGCAGCATCAATAAAATAAAAAGTATATTGGTATAAAGCACGGCGGATAAGTCAAACCGAATCCCTGCGAGCATCATGCTGCCAAACTCTCCTAGACTTGTGTCCTCGAACATGTCTTGGTTGAAAAGGTAAAATAGAACCCTTGAAATACTATACATTAGCATGGCCAAAAGCATGTATTTGATCAATGCTACATGAACATTTTGCTCAATATCCTTTCTGTTCAACCTCATTTATAAATTATTTGTGCTCGACCGTTCTAACCAAATTTGAGGCCACAAAATTAAGCATTTCGACATAGGATTGGTCAAAGTGTAAGTTTTTTTGATATTGAGAAGGTCACCTTATGGCCTTGATAATGATTTCCTTTGCAAACTCGCATTCAAACGTTGAATCAAAATTCATAGTATTGTACCTTAAAATATAATGCTCTCAAACAATGCCTACGAAAATCATCTCTTTGGAACTATCGAAAAGGATTTTAAGCACTCTGAAAGAGGGCAATTTTTTGATAGACTATGAGAAAGGTAAGCATAGCGTAGTGATACATGACGCTGCTGGCAACGACTGGGCTCATTTGAGATTACCCCTTACGCTACCCTATATCGATTCAGAGGAGGAAGACACGAATGTATCTTACGTGATACTGCTGATCCAATCTGGAAGTTGTGCATTAGGTTATTTTGAAGGCGGTGTCCATCTTGAGCACAAAATTTTTCGTGCGTATATGGTTCGGAAAAAGCAAGGAAAAAGCCAAATTAAATACCTTAAAACAAAGGGAAAGTCTAAAGCAGGGTCAAGAGTCAGACTAGGAGAAGCTCGGGAGTTTTTTGAGAACATTAACGAACGCCTTCAGGAGTATTTTGAATATTATAAGGTAGGTCGCATCGCCATGAGCTGCTCAAAAACGCTCTTGCCTTTTTTCTATCAATCCAAAACACCTCCGCCATTTGATAAAAAGGACGAGCGGATACTGAAAATCCCTAAGCACGTCCACCTGCCCAGCTATGAGGTCATGATGGAAGTAAACGAGTTTTTGCTGAAGGGCGAATTGAGGTATGAGGAGCAACATGAAGAGCGGGTGCATCAACTGTTATCGCTTACCAAGCAATAGAGACTATGCAAAGAAATTTTAATGGACATGGATCTGCCCATTTCCAACTTCCATCCCCCCTACATCTGCCTTTCTAAAAATTCTAGCGCTCTTATTTCCGACCAATACATTCCTTTGGCATTGTAAAGCGGAAATCCGCAATGTCCTCCTTCTGCTGGAATTTCTAAATGTACATAAGGATGACCTTTTACCTGCTCCGTTGGATAGCACTCAGGAGAAAGAAATGGATCGTTGGCAGCATTTACAATCAACGTAGGAACATTGATTTTGTCTATAAACCTTATAGCGCTGCACGCTTCATAATAGGCTTGGGCATTTTCAAAGCCATGCAATGGGGCTGTATAAAAATCGTCGAAATCTTCGAGGGACCGAATATTTTCAAAATGCGCCATTGTGAGTTGGTTCGGCATGGCCAGGCTTTTCGCTTCTACTTTCTGCTTCAGTTTCTTTAGAAACCTACGACTGTATATCCGGTTTCCTCGCTGCGCTATCTGTCTGGAGCTGCCATGGAGATGCAGAGGAACGGAAAAAACAGCAGCACCAGTAATTTGTTGGGGAAGTTTAGCGGTATCCTCTCCTAAATATTTCAAAGTTAGGTTCCCTCCGAGACTAAAGCCAATCATAGCAACCTGCTTATAACCGCCAATATCCAATGCATGAGATGCAACGGCATGAAGATCATCGGTTGCCCCGCTGTGGTAAAAGCGTAAATTTTTATTCACTTCCCCGCTACATCCCCTGAAGTTCCAAGCCACGACATCCCAGCCTGCTGCATGGAAAACTTTGGCCATTCCTTTTACATAAGGCCGCTGACTGTCCCCTTCAAGGCCGTGAGAGATAATGACCAGCTTTTCATTTCCTGATTTCAACCAATCTAAATCCAGAAAATCATCATCTATTGTAGCAATACGTTCTCGCTTAAATGGGACACCCCGAACTTTTCTAAACAAAGATGGAATTATTGTTTGTAGGTGGCCGTTGTATAGCCATATTGGAGATGTGTATGAAGTCGATTGAATAAGTGGCATCGTAAGAACAACAAATCTAAAGAATTATATCACGCTTATCTTAATAACATGTCTTTTTATAACCTTTCTCCCTTGTATCAGTTTTTCTGTATTAGTGCTAGCGACCCGTTCAAACCTCGGCAGTCTCTAATTCAAATCATAAGAGATTACAGAGATTTGGATTAGCACAGATGTTTCTATTTACGTATATTTCGAATATTTTTCCTTTATAAAACTTATGCAATTACAAAAATTAAAATTTACCGACGTTGAGAGATCTTCATTTTTCTCCACCGTCACCAAGAGAGTAAACCAATACTTCAAAGAAAACAATATCTCTAAACATGCAAATGGGGAGATGATTTTCAAAACAGTTTTTTTACTTTCAGGAATCGTCCTTGCCTACGGCATGATTATTTCTGGACAGTTTGGTATTTGGACAATGCTGCTTTTATCCATTATTATTGGAGCCTTTTCGGCTTTCATAGGTTTCAATGTATGTCACGATGCTATTCATGGAGCCTATTCTTCCAAGAAATGGGTGAACAAGTGCCTAGGACTGATATTCAACCTTATTGGGGCCAATGCTTACGTATGGAGTATTACGCACAATAAGATCCATCATACTTACACCAATATCCCAGATCATGATGAGGATATAGAAGTGGCTCCGGGTTTAATCCGCCTTTCTCCTCTGGACGAGCACAAACCGCACATGAAATATCAACATCATTATGCGTTTTTTTTATACGGACTTGCTTCTTTATCGTGGGTTTTACGAAAAGATTATGTTAAGTTTTTTCAAAAGAAAATTGGTCAATTCGACAACACCAAACACCCTAAAATCGAGTACTTTAATTTGTTTTTCTTTAAGGCAGTGTACTATACGCTGATGATCGTATTGCCTTTGACACTGTTAGATATCACTTGGTGGCAGTTTCTCATCGGATTCTTGGCACTTCACATGACAAAAGGATTTATTCTTGGCTTAGTATTCCAACTGGCGCATGTGGTAGAAGGCACTCATTTCCCTTTTCCCGATATAGAAGGCAATATAAAAGAATCATGGGCGGTCCATCAAATGAATACTACCGCTAACTTTGCAAGAAAAAACAGATTGGCGAATATATTATGCGGTGGTCTCAATTTTCAGATTGAGCATCATCTTTTCCCTAACATTTGTCATGTCCATTATACCAAAATATCTGAGATCGTTAAGATGACGGCTGAAGAACATGGAATACCCTACATCGAGAGCGAGACTTTTATTGGTGCTTTAAAGTCGCACTACCATATGCTTAAGCAGTTTGGTCGCAAGCCAATGGAAGTAGTTGCAGCGTAGCTGTAAAGCCTACCTAAGGACGAGAGTGGATGTGTCAGCAATGGTTTGGAAATCAAAGGCAAAATGGTATCCAAACCACTGATATTTCAATAGAATTCTGTAAATTTGGCTATTCAGACCTATTCACCTCATTGACCACAGATTTTTTATGTGCAGAAGATATAGTATAAGTCCAACTGCTGCTGAACTTGCCGAAAGATTTGACATAGACGTGCCTGAAGCCTATAGGAGTCGATATAATGCTGCTCCCACGCAAATCTTGCCGGTCATTACCGATGACAACCCCGAAGGGCTATCCTTTTTTTATTGGGGAGTTGTACCAAAATTTGCCAAGAACAAATCCCTTAGCCACAAACTTTATAATACTAAAGCGGAAACGTTCATGCAGAAGGCTACTGCGTCTAAGGCGTTGCGCCAGCGAAGGTGCCTTGTCCCAGCCGACGGTTTTTATGATTGGAAAAATGTGTCAAAAAAAGGAGTGGTTCCCTATCGTTTTGTATTGGAAGGACAAAAGACATTTGCCTTTGCCGGTGTATGGGAAGAGTACGAAGACGACGAAGAGGGCATGGTATACACTTTCTCTATCATTACTACCGAGGCCAACGCCATCACCAGAGAAATGAGCCCGAACATGCCAGCCATCATTGCTAGAGAGGACGAGAAAAAGTGGTTGAATAATGATTTGAATGTGGATGAATGTACCAAGCTGCTTAAGCCTTTTCCCGCCCAGATGATGAATTCATTTACGGTGTCTTCTCTTTTGAATAATTTGGAAAACGACAAACCAGAATTACTTAGGCCTGCGCCTGCTGCTGACCAGTTTGGCAACTATACTTTGTTCAGCTAATAAAGTTATTTGCAACAAGGGAAACTGCTGCTGTCTACTCATTATAGTTATAAGCCTAGTCCAGTTTTATTTTCCTTACTTTTGCACAATAGATCCATATTGTTATGAATTATTCAAAAATAAAAGGCATTGGGCATTATGTGCCCGAAAGAGTTGTGACGAACGATGACCTCAGCAAGCTCATGGACACAAGTGATGCTTGGATTACCGAGAGGACGGGAATCAAAGAAAGGCGCTTTTTTGATCCAGACAAAGACACTGTGGCTGGAATGGCCGCAAATGCTTCCCGACTGGCCTTGGAAAGGGCTGGCCTCACCACTTCAGATGTTGATTTTATCGTTTTTGCAACCATTACACCTGACTATTTTTTCCCAGGTTCTGGTGTCTTGATGCAACGTGAGCTAGGACTGGAAGGCATTGGCGCTTTGGATATCAGGAATGCGTGTTCGGGATTCATTTATGGCATTTCTGTGGCAGACCAATTTATCAAAACAGGTATGTACAAGACCGTATTGGTGGTAGGTGCTGAAATACAATCTTCTGCCATGGACCTGAGCGATAGAGGGCGTGCAGTTTCGGTGATTTTTGGAGATGGCGCTGGAGCTGTGGTCTTGCAAGCCGATAGCCAGCCTGGAATTCTTTCCACCCATTTGCATGCAGACGGACGCTATGCGGAAGAGTTGTACATAAAAGATCCAGGTAGTAGCAGAAAGAATCGCCTTACAAAAGATATGATTGATGAAGACGGTGTAAGAGCTTATATGAATGGCAATATGGTGTTTAAGCATGCTATTGTCCGATTTCAGGAAGTAATCATGGAAGCCTTGGAAGCCAATCAATTGGCTAAAGAAGACATCGATCTGCTCATTCCTCACCAAGCCAACTTAAGGATCAGCCACTACCTTCAAGAACAACTGGGACTAAGTGACGAGAAAGTTTACAACAATATCATGCGATATGGCAATACTACTGCTGCTTCTATTCCCATAGCCATGAGCGAAGCTTGGCAAGAAGGGAAAATCAGTGAAGGGACATTGCTCTGCATGGCAGCGTTTGGTAGCGGATTCACCTGGGCCTCTGCTTTGGTACAATTTTAAAGCACTGCATATAAGCTAAAGAGCTTCTGTTCAAATGGATAATGGAGATAACGGGATTGTTTTTTCAGCCGAAGAGCTGAATTTGATGCAAGACGAAAACTTATTGCGGACCAAACAGGCCATTATCAAAAAAATGCACCAACTCCTGGCCCAAACGGAACATCAATTGCGACCAGCAGTCATTGCCACAAGCAAGGCACTTCCTGAATATACTCTAACCCAAACAGGCAAAATTTCTAGAGGCGAAAACTATCATCAACTCCCCTATTTGGTATTGGACTTTCCCAGACATTTCACACAAGAGGCCATTTTTGCTTACCGGACAATGTTCTGGTGGGGCAATTTCCTGAGCTGTACGCTTCACCTGCAAGGCAAAGCATTGGAGAAATTTCGAAATAACCTCTTGAGCAACTTGCCCACATTAAAAGAAGATATATTTTTCTGTATCGCCCCTACCCCTTGGGAATATCACTATGGAAGCGACAATTACGTGGTCATGAATGAAATCCCTGTACAAAAGCTTGAGCAATTAATCGCTACTAAAGATTTTATAAAAATAAGCCGGAAGCTACCATTAGAGCAATACGACCAACTTGCCGATTTTTCTGTCAACACCTTTGCGATATTTTCTGAAGCATTAGTTTAGAGCATGCTGAAAAACGCATCAAAAAGGCTTGTTGAACATAAATTGCCTTGATTAACCTGTGAAATAGATTTTGATCACATACCAAGAGAAAAGGAGCAATGTTGCCACCGCTCCTTTTCTTTTGCTTTCCATTTTACCTGTTAATTATCTCAGAAACATTAGTTCTCTGTTTTTAACCAATGGCCACTCTTCATCAGCCACCAATAACTCCAACTTATCTACATGATAGCGGATTTTGTCAAAGAAAGCCTTCACTTCGAAACAATACATGGCAGCATGCTCCCGTGGGTCTTCAATTTTGTTGGCAACCTTACGGGTTTCGATCATGTCGTGCACCATGGTTTTGATGGTCCTGATTCTCATGGATATCTCTTGAATAGAATCAATAACACCGCTCTCGGCTGGATCCAAACCAATTTCCTTTAGGCCTTTCACGTTTTCTATTAATCGGTTTTGGTAGTTGATCGCTGTCGGAATAATATGATTCATGACCAGGTCGCCCATCACCCTCGATTCGATCTGGATGATCTTGGCATAATTTTCCCACTGGATTTCATTCCTTGCTTCTAGCTCAATTTCATTGTAGATGCCGTTGTTTATAAAAAGAGTCTTAGCCTTATCGGTAAGGAACGCATCCAACGCCTCTACGGTATTTTTGAGATTTGAAAGTCCTCTTGCTTCTGCCTCTTTCTCCCATTCTTCAGAGTAACCATTTCCTTCAAATCGAATGTCCTTAGACTTTTTAATATAGTCGCGAAGGATATTGACAATGGCTACTTCTTTCTTCTCTCCTTTTTTGATTTTTGCATCCACGTCCTTTTTAAATTTGATCAATTGATCAGCCACTATTGTGTTGAGTACAATAATAGAAGCCGCGCAATTGGCGGAAGATCCTACAGCGCGGAGCTCAAATTTGTTGCCGGTAAATGCGAAAGGAGAAGTTCTGTTCCTGTCCGTATTGTCCTTCAAAATAGGTGGAATCTTGTTAATTCCCAGCTTCATATAGAGGTTGTCCCCTTTGTCAATCTTAATTTTGGCGTTCTTTTCTAACTCATTTAGAACCTCTGTTAGTTGTGAACCAATAAAGGCCGAGATGATTGCCGGTGGTGCCTCATTTGCCCCCAGCCTATGGTCGTTGCTGGCGGAAGCGGTGGACGCTCTCACCAAATCATTGTGATCGTGTACGGCTTTTAAGGTATTAACAAAGAAGGTAAGAAACTGCAGATTCTCTTTTGCCTTGCTTGTAGGTGCGAGCAAATTCCTGCCCGTATTGGTTATCAGTGACCAGTTGCAGTGTTTACCACTTCCATTGACGTGAGAAAAAGGCTTCTCATGCAAAAGCACTTTAAAAGAATGCCTTTCTGCTACTTTTGCCATCAAGTCCATCAGTAATTGGTTGTGGTCAATGGCAAGGTTAGCCTCTTCGTATAAGGGGGCGCACTCAAACTGACTTGGAGCCACTTCGTTATGCCTTGTTCGTATAGGAATTCCTAAACGTAATGCCTCGGTTTCAAAATCAACCATAAAGCGGTGTACTCTTCGAGGAATAGATCCAAAGTAATGGTCGCCCATCTGCTGCCCTTTGGCAGGTGAGTGACCGAACAAAGTCCTTCCTGTCATGATAAGGTCGGGCCTTGCGTCGTATAATGCTCTGTCGATGAGGAAATATTCCTGCTCGATGCCTAGGGATACATTGACCCTAGAAACACTTTTGTCAAAATATTCATTGCATATATCTACAGCAGCCTTGTCTAATACAGTAAGGCTTTTTAGCAGAGGAGCTTTGTAATCCAAAGCCTCACCCGTATAAGAAACAAAAATGGTAGGAATACAAAGTGTCTTCACATTACCATTTTCGATGATGAAAGCTGGAGAAGAAGGGTCCCAAGCAGTATAGCCCCTAGCTTCAAACGTATTGCGTATTCCTCCGTTGGGGAATGATGAAGCATCTGGCTCTTGCTGCACCAAGGCAGTGCCTTTAAAGGTTTCAATGCTCTTTCCATTTACAGAAGGTTCGAAAAAGGCATCATGCTTTTCTGCTGTTGATCCCGTAAGCGGTTGAAACCAATGAGAGTAATGCGTTGCTCCCTTGTCCATGGCCCAGGTTTTCATAGCTGCGGCTACCGCATTGGCCACATTGCTTTCTATCCTGCCTCCTTTTTCAATGGTGCGCATCAACACTTTATATACGTCCGAAGACAAGGTGTTGCGCATGGCTTCTTTGCCGTACACATTTTCACCAAAGAAATCAGATATCTTGGTGGAAGGTGGTGTTACATCTATAGGTTGACGACGTTGTACTTCTTGCAGTGCTCTAAATCTTATTAATGCCATTGGTATGTAGGATGGTTTGAGTGGCAAAACTAACATAAATTTTGCTTTTTACACTTTCATCATATAAAAATTAACAGCTTGCCAGAAAAAAAATGAGAAAATAATAAAACAGGGCTAAAAAACATCCTGAAATACAAAAACCATTAGAAAAGAAAGCCATATGGTTTTTTAGCATTCGGTACTTCTCGGATCATTAGACTAACCAATAAGCATTGGCTATCTTTCCGTTAGGACATCTCCACGCCAACAGCTGACAATCAACGCTTTTTCATACTAATTTTACTGTCCCATGCACTTTACCCTACAAATGGTACACCTATACCCATGCGCAATGTTTCCGAATTGTAAAATTTATATGAAATTTGCGTCATGAAAAACAGGTTGACCTTTCTGACCAGCTATCTGGGCATTTGGTTTATTTTCTTCTTAGGCTTCAAAGCCATATTCTTACTATATCATTTTGACCAAACTAAAGAACTGTCATCTCAACTTATCGCAGGTGTTTTCTTTAATGGTATCCGTATGGACCTGTCTTTCAGTGCCTATGTCTCTGCCATTCCTTTTTTGTTGATCAGCCTCTCAACAATACTGAATATTAAGTATATCCGACCCATAATTAAATGGTATACGATAGCGGTTTCCATCATCATATGCCTACTTTGTGTCACAGATTTAGAACTCTTCAAAGCTTGGGGTTTTAGATTAGACGCTACCCCCTTAACTTATCTCGACACTCCCAATGAAATGTGGGCCTCAGCTGGTGCTTCTCCAATCGGATTGCTCTTGTTGGTCTTCTTTGCTGCTCTCGGGGCATTTATCTGGTTGATGTCGAGAAAAGCTGATGCGATTTTACGAAAGGCCGAAAAAACTTCTCCTATTCTACTGCCATTATTCCTATTTATTTCGGCTTCTCTCATTATACCCATTAGAGGTGGGTTGCAGTTGGCCCCCCTCAATGTAAGTGATGCTTATTTCTCTGACAATAGTTTTGCCAATCAAGCCGCCATCAATGTACCTTGGAACTTTTTTAATGCAGTTTTGCGCAAAACCCACGACAAAACCAATCCTTATATCTTTATGGAGGAAGTGGAGGCAAAAAGGTTGTTGTCAACACAGTTGAGTCAAGACGATACAAATAAAATTTCCCTATTGAACACGATGAGGCCGAATGTGCTGTTGGTCATGTGGGAAAGCCTTACAGCGAAAGCAGTAAAATCATTAGGTGGGTTAGATAATGTCACTCCTGAGTTTGAGCAACTTACGAAAGAAGGGATTTTATTTACCAACTTTTATGCCTCGGGCGACCGAAGTGACAAGGGAATTATTAGCATATTGAGTGGTTTTCCAGCACAACCCACACAATCTATTATCAAATTACCCTCCAAGTCTTCCAAATTGCCCATCTTGAGCCAAGATTTCGAAGCTGCTGGATACAACACAGCTTTTTATTATGGCGGAGAATTAGCATTTGCCAACATAAAGTCTTACCTCGTAAATGGTGGCTTTGATAATATTGTAGGGAAAAGCGAGTTTGACAAGAAAGACTGGAACTCTAAATGGGGAGCTCACGATCATGTGGTTTTCAATAGGGTGTTGGATGATCTTAAAGAGAAACAAGCGCCTTTTTTCACCACAATTTTCACGCTCAGCAGTCATGAGCCATTTGAGGTGCCTATGGAAGCGCAAATAAAAGGGCAAGATGAGGAGAGTTTGTTCCTGAACTCTCTTTACTATACGGATAAATCCTTGGGTGACTTCATTAGGGAACTGAAGAAAATGCCTCTTTATGAAGAGACACTGATCATCATAATAGCAGATCATGGCCATAGGATGCCTTTATCCTCCAAGAACCATGATAAGGAAAAATTTCATATTCCCATGCTATGGCTTGGTGGTGCTATAGCAGTACAAGACACGGTTATCAATACCCTTTCTTCTCAAACCGATCTTGCTGCCACCCTTTTGCGTCAACTAGAACTCCCATCCGATCGCTATACATGGAGCCGGGATATTTTAAGCGCTGAAGACAATGCATTTGTGCATTATGTCTTTAATAATGGCTTTGGTCACATTAGCAAAAGCGGATATCAAACCTACGACCATACAGGCAATAGGTATATAGACAAGGATGAAAGGATGAGTGATGAGGAAACGCAATTCTCTAAAGCTTATATGCAGCTTTCCTTTCAGGATTTTCTTGAAAAATAGGAAAAATACTTAACTTTGCCGCTTGTTACGATTTCCTAGATCAATAAGGATGATCTGCGGTCAACCCATACGGTTTTACGTTTTTTATGCGGGAAAATGCAAAACGTTCTGAATTAGGGCCGTGTCTTAGGAAGGGAGAAAACATCATGAATGCAATACCGCATCGAACAACCTTTGGGGATGTGTCATACAATGAAGAAAGTAGCTTTTTATACATTAGGCTGTAAGCTTAACTTTTCCGAGACTTCTACGATTGCCCGACTTTTTGAGGAAAGAGGTTACAAAAAGGTTGATTTTACAGATACTCCCGATATATTTATAATCAACACTTGCTCTGTAACCGACAACGCCGATAAAAAGTGTGTAAAAGTCGTAAAGGAGGCACGCAAGATTTCCCCCGATGCATATGTTACCATTATCGGTTGCTATGCTCAGCTCAAGCCAAAAGAGATTTCAGAGATTCCTGGAGTGGATGCGGTACTTGGTGCTGCTGAAAAGTTCAGGTTGATAGATTTGTTAGAGGGCTTTGTGAGAGAGAAAGGCCCTAAAGTACTGGCCACCGATATTAAGGAGGCCAATCGCTTCAACAATGCGTTTTCTTATGGAGACCGCACCCGGACTTTTATGAAAGTTCAGGATGGGTGTGACTACTCTTGCTCCTTTTGTACGATACCCTTAGCTCGAGGCGCTAGCCGAAGCGACACCATAGAGAACATAGTGGCCTCGGCAGAAGAGATAGCCCGGAGCGGTGCTAAAGAGATTGTGCTCACTGGTGTGAACATAGGCGACTATGGATTGATCGATGGGCACAGAGAAGAAAGGTTCATCGACCTAATAAAAGCATTGGACAAGGTAGAAGGCATTGAGCGTTTTCGCATATCCTCCATAGAGCCCAACCTGCTACATGAGGAAATTGTGTCTTTCGTCTCTTCATCTCAGAAATTCGTGCCGCACTTTCACATACCACTGCAATCAGGATGCAACAAGATCCTGAAGCTGATGCGAAGGCGGTATTTGAGAGAATTATACGCCGAACGTGTGGAATATATTAAATCATTAATTCCAGACTGCTGCATCGGTGTAGATGTCATCGTGGGATTCCCTGGTGAAACGGATGAAGACTTTTTGGAAACCTATAATTTCATAAACGAACTGAACATTGCTTATTTGCATGTATTTACCTATTCGGAAAGAGCCAATACACTCGCTACCGAAATGGAAAATAGCGTGCCCATGAAAACACGGCATAAGCGTTCCAAAATGCTAAGGATCTTATCAGAAAAGAAGCGCAGAAAGTTTTATGAAGAGAACATAGGAAAGCATAAGCGCGTCCTTTTTGAAGAAGACATAGAAGATGGATACATGCATGGATATACTGAAAACTATATAAGGGTTAGGGCCAAGTATGACCCAGTACTGGTTAATGATGTAAAATCTGTGCAGCTTGTAGAAGTTAGCCCTACTGGAGCGATGGATGTCGTAGAAAGTGAAGTTGAGATACTAAAACATTAGAATATTAAAGATTGAATATACTTCAAGAATACAAAGTAGCCATAGATCCTATTGAAAGCCAAGTGTTGAAGAAGCACATTATATTTCATGTCATAAGTTAGCCTACTTTAACTTTCCCTAATTCCTATTATTTATTATTATAAATCAACTATGCACCTAAATCACATATCGTACTATCTTCCTTCTCAAGTAGTTACGAATGAACACTTTAACAAACTAAACAATTTATCAAAAGACTGGATTATTGAGCGTACGGGTATAAAGGAGCGCAGGAAGGCCTCCCCTCAAGAAAACACCCATACAATGGGCATTGCTGCCGTTGACATTGGGCTTGCTACCCTACCTTATCCGATAGAAGAGGTACAGTTGATTGTGGGCGCTACCTATACGCCTCATGATACCATTTTTACATTAGGACATGCCATTCAGAACCATCTGAATATCAGTGATATTCCAGTCGTTACTATTTCTTCTGCCTGCTCGTCCCTATTAAATGCCATAGAAATTGTTGAAGGATACTTTGCCATGGGAAAGGCCGAGAAAGCCTTGGTAGTGGTATCTGAGCATAATACTGCGTATAGTCGCGACGAAGATACTGTAGCAGGTCACTTGTGGGGCGATGGTGCTGCAGCCCTTTGGCTCTCCAAAGAAAAAATTGGGGGAAATGACATAGAAATAAAGGATGTGACTACTGGTGGTGCAGGAAATGTTGGCAAAGCAAAAGAAAGTGTCGTCTTAAAACCTATAGATGGTGGATTTGAAATGCCCTTTGGACGCGATGTGTTTATTCATGCGTGCGAATATATGGCCAAAGCCACACAAGACATATTGAAAAAAAATAACAGCAAAGTAGAAGAGGTGGCTTATTTTATTCCGCATCAGGCCAATTACCGAATCACCAAAAATGTAGCGCAAACTTTGGCACTTCCAATGGAAAAGGTCATCTCAAATGTGGGCTACTTAGGCAATACAGGATGTGCGGGATGTGCGATAGGTCTTGCAGAGAATATTCACAATTTCAAAAAAGGTGACAATATTGTCATCACTGTATTTGGAGGAGGGTACTCTTATGGCGCCATGCTTATGCAAGCCTAGCCTCTCAAGGATATTGATAAGTGGTCTCGGAAGAATACACCACTTCGCCTTCTGGCTGAACAAACCGAATCCTATAGGTGTTGACCCCTTCTAAATGGAGGGCGGGAAGCTTATAGAAATTGTTGGCCGGTTGGCCCTTTGCTGGGATATCTGCCACTTCCACCCAGCTATCTTCTTCTAAACGTTCTATATAAAAGTGGCAAGAACCTGATTCGTTTGTAGTAATCCATTTTAGGTTTTCACCTTCAACAATAAAAGTCAGAAACCTAAATCCATCATCTGTGGCTATTGCTTGAGGATTTACAATCATTGGGACGCACCCGTCTTTATGAAAAATCCTAATTGAGATTGGTGTTCCTAGTGGCAAATGGGATAAATCTATTTCAAACGCACTTACAACCGGATTGGTAAGAACAAGCTTGTCATTCACAAACACCCGCTCGGTACAATACGATGATCTATCTGTAGCAAAAGGGTTCTGAACATATAGGTTGTTCCCCTGATATTTCCCTGTGATACTGATTTCTCCTCCATGAGCTACAGTTGTGACCAAAAACAAAAGCGGTATGATAAGTTTCACACATATAGCAGTTTATTGATGCAATTACGCTGAAAAATGCCAATTAAAAAAGACCAGTGACGGGATTCAATTTGTCATCCAACTTTGGCGATAATGAATTTGGTTTAGCAATTTTAAAAACCGCAAGCCATTTTATCTGCCAGACTATGGGCACAAAACATTTTGAATAGAAAAATGTAATTTATCTGCGGCTTTATTTAAATTTAGAAACAGTTGCCTTATCGATGCATAAAAAATCAACGAGGACGAACAGCTCAAAGTATCTTGGTGTATGTCATTTGATTTCTCTGAAATTGTAGACCTAAATCCTTATGGATTATGATGAAAAAACCCAATATTTCTACATTTCTCAAGTTTTACAGGCCAGCTATTGTTTCTTCCGCTCTCGTCTTGGGCCTTACATTCTATCTATTCTTCGAAACATATAAGCAACTTCAAGATAAAAACAGCTCACTTTTTGAATTAAGGGCTATTGCTCTTACAGATGCACTAAAAAGCAGGATGATGGACTATATCCAAGTCCTAAAAGGTGCCCAAGCTTTACTCAACGTAAGTGATACTGTGAGTAGGCAAGCATGGAAAGAGTATATAGAGGGGATTAATGTAAAAGAACATTATCCAGGTGTGCAAGGAATCGGCTTTTCTATATTTGTTCCAGACTCCGCTAAGGCCAATTTTGAGGCCAGTGTTCGGGAAGAGGGCTTCCCGGATTTTGCTATCTGGCCAAGCAATCCTCGAGAAATCTACACGAGTATTTATTATATCGAGCCATTTGACTCTATTAACAAAAGAGCTTTTGGATTTGATATGTACACGGACTCGGCACGAAGAAAAGCTATGGACATAGCAATTGATACGGGAAAACCCACTATTACAAGTGGTATCATCCTCGTTCAGGAGATAATTGAGGGTGTCCAAAAAGGCTTGAATCTATATCTACCCATCTATAAAAAAGGAGCTGACATCTCTACTGTAGAAAGCAGGAGGGAAAATATAGTGGGATTTGCCTTCAGCCCTTTTAGGGTTTATGATTTGATGGAAGGAACTCTAGGCAATGATTTTAATGACCTTGACATTCAGATATACGACAAAGGGTATAAAGAAGAAGGAGGGCTTCTTTTTAGCTCTGAAAATACCGAACAATCCAGAAATGCCAATAAAAATCCTAATTCTTATCACAAAGAAATCTCCATTGAAGTAGCCGAGCATACGTGGGACATTCATGTGACAGCTAATCATGGATTTGGCTATGAAAAGGAGGCGCCTTTTTATCTTTTGGGTGGTGGGATGCTGATAAGCTTGATGGTATTCCTAATCGTGATATCCTTTGGATATATCAGAAGGTCGACCGATTTGAGGCTAGCGATTGCAGACAATGCCGTAGCAGGCATTTTTATATTGAATAAGTATGGTTATTGCACTTTTATGAACCCTACTGCCAAAAGGCTCAGTGGCTACTCTTTTGACGAAGCTAGAATAGAGCCATTTTGGTCGCTATTGTTCCGCCATAGCGAGCCCGAACAATCTATGTTTTCCATGACTGAAGAGACATCAATGCAAGATGTGCTCATATACCAAAAGTCTGGAAATCCGATCTATGTCAATATCAACACAAAGCCTATCTATGAGTATGCGGGTAAAATATCGCTGTTGGTTCAAGTAATCGACGTGACCCAAGAAAAAGAGGCAGAGTCTTCGCTCAAGCAAAAAAACAAGATGTTGCAGGCACTTAATCAAATAGGCATAAACCTGTCAGTTGAGCTGGATTTAAAGAAGTTGCTTCAACAAATAGTAGATACATGTACAGAGATTACAGATTCGGAATTTGGCATCTTTTTTTATCAGGTTGATGGCCAAAATGAAACCATGGCCATGCATGCCATTTCCGAAAGGAATTATTCCTATATAGAAAGTCTAATCGACTCTTGGCCAAAGTATACCATTCTAGACACACTTCGACTAAACGATGCGAGTACATCTAAAATAGACCTAATGCCCAAGGGAATAGCCATTGGAAAGGAGCCTGTGAGAAGTTTTCTTGCGGTTCCAGTCAAATCCAGAAATGGAGTCGTGATCGGAACCCTATGCTTCGGACATACTAAAGCAGGCATATTCCAAGAACACGAAGTTGAAATAACAAAGGGAATAGCCGCTCAAGCAGCCATTGCTTTGGACAACTCTCAACTTTTTGAAACTATAAACAACACGAATGAAGAACTGATTAAAATTAACAACGATCTCGACAATTTTGTGTACACAGCCTCTCATGACCTAAAAGCCCCGGTGCTCAACATAGAAGGACTGGTGTATGTGCTGACAAAAGCCCTTAAAGAAGGGAAAATGGAAAAGGCAGAAACGATGATCGAAATGATCAAGACTTCTATACTGAAATTCAAAGAAACGATCCAGGCGCTTACCGAAGTGGCCAAAACGAATAAAAATATCGACGATGAAGTAGTCAAAGTGAATTTGAAACAATTAGTCGAGGACATCCTGCTTTCAATAGATGACATGATCGAAGCTGCCCAAGCAGATATCCAATCTGATTTTTCTAGACTCGATGAAGAAGAAATCTACTTTTCTTTGGCTAACATGAGAAGTCTTTTGATTAATTTGATTACCAATGCCATTAAATATCGCTCTCCAGAAAGGAAGCCCATTATAAGGCTATCTTTTGAAAAAGAGGATAAACTATTGATTATAAAAATAAGCGATAATGGCTTAGGTATTGCAAAAGAACATCAGGATCGTGTATTTCAGATGTTTAAAAGAATGCACACCCAAGTTGAAGGCACAGGGATTGGATTGTATTTGGTAAAAAGAATCGTCGAAAATCAAGGAGGGTCTATTGTCTTGGATAGTGAGGTGGACCAAGGTACTACATTCACTTTGAACTTGCCATTGAAATAGGCTCTCCTAATCAACAATTAGGTTTTTCCTTTTTTATTCCTTGATTGGCGAAGTGCCCCATATAGCACAGGACTAAAAAGTGCTATATTCTCAAGAAAACAAGCCATGCTATAGAACTTCTCCACCTCAATTGCTGGATTTTCTGCCATGTCTTCCAACAAACTGTTTATCGCTTCTTGAAACGTTTCTTCAAACTCTTCTTTACTTATCTCCATCTTTATCCGTAACTAATAGGCTAATAACCGAAATATTCTCGAGATAATTTCAATACCAGCCCATTATATAAAAACAACCTTTAGTATCACCTTTTAAAAAAATAACCTAAATCAATATTTGGGCAATTTTCTTTATCGTAATATTGCAATATATAAATAAATGTTACCTATGGGAGCAACCAAATCAGATATTTTTACAGATGATCAAAACACCATAGCCACCTTTGCTAAAGCCTTCGGTCATCCTGCGAGGGTAGCGATATTGCAGCATCTATTCCAAATAAACACGTGCGTATGCGGGGATTTAGTAAAAGTGATCGGGCTTGCCCAAGCCACCATATCCCAACATCTCAAAGAGTTGAAAAACTTAGGCTTAATAAAAGGAACAGTGGAAGGAACAAGCGTGTGCTATTGCATCAATTATAACAATTGGGCCAAAATGAAAACAATCATGCTTGAGTTTTTGGATCAGGATATTAATTCTCCATATCAATGTTGTTAGGCAAAATCAAACAAATATGAAACTTTCAGAAGTAAAATCAGCACTTATTAACCTTACGGAATTGAACTTCCAACTACCCAATGGCAATTTGGTTCCTAGGCATTTTCATGTGACAGAAATCGGCAAAATTTCCAAGCATTTTATAGATTGTGGGGGCACAGTCCGCAGAGAAGAAGTCGTCAACTTTCAACTTTGGAATGCCAATGATTACGACCACAGGCTGCATCCAGAGAAGCTCGTCCATATCATAGAGCTTTCGGAAAGAACCTTAGACATTCAAGACCTAGAAGTAGAAGTGGAATATCAAGGACAAACAATAGAAAAGTTCGCATTGGACTTTGATGGAAAGCACTTCATGCTCACAACCAAACAAACCGATTGCTTGGCAAAGGATCGATGTGGCACACCCAAGCCCAAAATAAATCTTAGGGATTTAAAGAAGGAAAGCCAGTGTGCGCCCGATAAAGGGTGTTGTTAAATACATATCTCCACAGCCGTTTAAAACCTGTTCACCAACCATTTTAAAAGATAGACATTCGACTTCCTGTCGAGCGCCTATCTTTGCTCCTATTAACCATATTGCCCAATATTTTTTCAAAACGTAACAAAACACTACCCATTTTGCAACATTTGAACCATTACAATCTCTCTTAAATGTTCATATTTGGAAGACATAAATGAACATACATAATGATAAAAGAATTAAGACTGATGAAGAAGTTTGGAATGGTTTTAACCCTCTTGGCCATGCTTTCCCAAAAAGCTGTTGGTTTAGAGCCCAAAAATGACATTGATGAACAAGTGACAAATCTTTTGAACAAAATGTCTATTGAGGAAAAAGTTGGGCAGATGACGCAAGTCACTATAGACATGATTTTGAAAGATGATGAAACAATGGTGGTGGACGAAGCAAAGTTGAGGAGGGCTATTCTGGAAAAACATGTTGGTTCAATCCTCAATGTAAAAGGCCATGCCTACCCTGCTGAAGTATGGCATGACATCATTACACAAATCCAAAATATAGCTGTAAAAGAAACTACCAATAAAATTCCTGTGATCTATGGTATAGATGCCATTCACGGCTCCAACTACACCTCAGGATCAACCTTGTTTCCCCATAACATTGGAATGGCTGCTGCTAGGAACCCAGAGCTCGTAAAAACAGCCGCTAAGATCACTGCCATCGAAACAAAAGCAGTCGGAATACCATGGAACTTCGATCCAGTATTGGATGTGGGAAGGCAGCCGTTGTGGCCTAGATTCGAGGAGACCTTTGGGGAAGATGTATATCTTGTGGGAGAGCTGGGCGCAGCGGCTATCCTAGGGTATGAGGAAGACGGAATAGACCAACCATCGGCCGTGGCGTCTTGCATGAAACATTATTTGGGGTACTCTGTACCTTTGACTGGCAAAGACAGAACACCTTCTTACATTCCTGACCATGTATTGAGAGAATATATATTGCCACCGTTTAAGAGAGCGGTAGAAGCTGGAGCTGCTACGGTCATGATTAACTCAGGAGAGATCAACGGAATACCTGTGCATGGCAGCAAGTATTATATGACCGATATTCTCCGTGACGAGCTAGGTTTTGAGGGGGTTGCTGTTTCAGATTGGGAAGATGTGATTCGCTTGCACACCCGCCATAGAGTAGCCGACACGCCAAAAGAAGCTGTAAGGCAAGCTGTAGAAGCAGGCCTTGACATGAGCATGGTTCCCCTCGATTATTCATTTTACGACCTGCTGCTTGAATTGGTAAATGAAGGAACCATTTCTGAGGAAAGACTTGATGTATCGGTAGGAAGAATATTGAAATTAAAATTGGATTTAGGGCTATTCGACAATCCATTTCCTCAGAAAGGGGCCTTGAAGGATTTGCACAAGAAGGAGTACGATATCGAAGCTTTGAAGGCAGCCAGAGAAACTATGACACTCCTAAAAAATAACAACAACATCCTTCCGCTTTCAAAAAAAGCTAAAGTACTTGTTGCGGGCCCATCTGCACAAGACATTACCTCATTGCACAGCAGTTGGTCATTCATCTGGCAAGGGACCGATGCCTCGCAATATCCGGAACACACTCAGAGCATAAAGGAGGCCATTGAAAATAAGATAGGAAAGAATAACGTAATCTCTTCCGCCAAAGCAGATTATAACGATCCGGCAAATTTCGACGTGGACCAATTGAAAAAGGATGCTGCCAAAGCAGACTATATCATTCTTTGCTTGGGGGAAAAAGCATATGCAGAAAGCCCAGGTGTCATAGATGACCTGACTTTGGACAAGAATCAATTAGACCTTGCTCATGCGGCCATTGCTACTGGAAAGCCCGTAATTTTGGTATTGGTGGAAGGAAGGCCTAGGGTGATTTCATCTATAGAAGAAGGCATGAAAGGTATTCTAATGGCTTATAGACCCTCTACTATGGGGGCAGAGGCGATTGCTGATGTCCTATTTGGAGACTACAACCCTAGCGGCATTTTGCCCTTCACATACCCCAGGTATCCTAATGACTTGGTGCTTTATGACAGAAAAGGAACGGAAGAGATCAGAGAAGATAGACCTAATGAGTATGGATTAGGAGGATATAATCCTCAGTGGCCATTTGGTTTTGGCTTAAGCTACACCACATTTGATTTTGAGAACCTTAAGGTGGACAAAACCACCTTTGGTGCTAGTGATGAAGTAAAAGTTACTGTGGAAGTAAAAAACACTGGAAATAAAGATGGAAAAGTAGCAGTAGAACTGTATTCAAAAGATTTGTATGCTTCGATCACCCCTAGCGCTAAAAGGTTGAGAAAGTTTGACAAGATTGACCTCAAAGCTGGCGAAAGCAAACAAGTAGCTTTTACAATATCGCCCAAGGATCTTGCTTTTGTAAACATGGAAGGAAAGTGGATAACAGAACCTGGTGAGTTTGAATTACTGATAGGCGACCAGGTGGTTACTATTGACTATAGACCTTAATGATCAAAGTTTAAGATTAGAATAACGGTGGCATCTTTGACAGAGGTGCCACCGTTTATTTTGACAATTCTCATTCATTATCGAACCCTACCTCCAAGTTCAATCTCCCAACCTCAGGCTTAAACAACCAGCCCTATTCTTCGTGCTAGGTCAGAGGAGAAAATGTTCTGAGGATCATATTTTCTTTTGATCTCAAGCCAAGCATTGTGCACGGGATACATGGCCTTAAAAGTAGCTTCATCGAGATAGGCATCCTTGCCAAGATATATCCTGCCTCCAGCTTCCATCACCAAAGCATCTAATCTTTTAATAAAAGGTCCCAATTGGGGAGTGATAGGAAAATCAATGGCAAAAGTAAATCCTTCAAAGGGAAAAGAAAGCAGTCCCTGCCCTTTTCCAAATTTTTTAAGCACGTTCAGAAATGGAATACAATTGCTTTTGGTGATCTCGGTTAAGATCCGTCGGATATTTTCCTTGCCATTCTCGACAGGTACCACAAACTGATATTGGATAAAACCTCTCTTTCCATATCCTCTGTTCCAATTGTTGATCATATCAAGTGGAAAGAAAAAGCCTTCATAATGTGCTATGCCACTGCCTGATTTTTGTTTCCAATATAAAACTTTGTTCAGCAGTCCGACAGTAAAGGTATTCAGCACAAAAGATGGCAGGAAAAATGGAACAGACAGCTTAGGGTCTCCAGATGTCTTCAAAGGATTTTTCTGATACTTAGCCGGCAGGTCTTCTAGTTGGGCTTCATTGCCCACTACCAACACCCCATGCCCCATTTTATCTCCTTTGGCAAGCGAGTCGATCCAAGCTACAGAATAATTATAGTCTTTTTCACTGCTTTCAATCAAGAGCAGCATTTCATCAAGGTTATGAGCTACGATCGACTTTTGAGCAAAATAAGTAGTGCTAATCTTTCTTAGCTTGATTGTGACGGTGAGGATAATCCCCAAAAGCCCTAGTCCACCAAAGTTAGCTTCAAAAAGATCGGTATTTTCGTTTCTGCTGGCCGTTAGGATCCGACCATCCGCAAGTAAAATAGTAAAAGAAAGGACACTATTGATAAATGAGCCATCGATATGATGGGCTTTGCCATGAATGTCATTGGCAATGGCCCCAGCCAAGGTAACATACTTTGTTCCAGGACAAATAAGTGGAAACCATCCTTTGGGGGCATAGTATTGAATAACTTCCGCTAAGGTAACGCCTGCCTCACATGTCAAAACTCCATGTGTCTCGTCAAAGTCCAAAATCCCTGACAGCCTTTCCATTTTGAGCACGGTATGACCGCTATTCGTAGCTTGGTCAGCATAGCTCCTGCCCTTACCTCTTGCCAGTAAAGTATCGGTACCTAACAAGTCTTTTGTCTCTTGCGCACTTTCTGGATAAGCAACTTTACAAGTAGCTTTTGGGATATTCCCCCAACCGGATAGCACCTCTGTTGTAAAGACTTTAGGCATATTTGATTGACTTTAAATGTCAGCTATGGGAGTTTTAAATTAACCTAAAGAGGTTATATGTATAAGGAGCTGTTATGCTCCTTATACATATAGAAAAACCAAATTACTACTTTTTGCTAAAGAAGATTGACTCTACGTCCAAGGTATTTCTTGAACCTAACCGAGTTCCCTTTTTAGCTCTGAAAATAAAGTACAAGTCATGCCTTCCTTTCACATCAGCAGGCAACAAGAAGTTGACATCCTTCCAGCCTCCTTCCTCAATGTTGGACACGCCCAAAAGCCTGCCATCTGCCCCATCTTTATACACTTCCACGCTTCCACTTGCTCTATCCCCTTTCACTTTCATGACAATCCGCTTAATGTCAGTAAGATCAATATCTTTAAAATAGAAGTAGGTACTGTCTGCGGGCGCCTTTACGATAAAGTTACCATTGCCTTCTCTCATCTTTCTCATGTTTCCAGCTCCATCGTAATTTACAGCTCTTAAACTTGGGTGCCTGAGGACATGCTCTTGTCTTACAGCAATAGGCTCGATTCCATTTGCCCCTTGGTCTCTATATTCCGCAGTTAGGATATAAATGCCTTCATCACTCTCCGCTTTTACTTCCACAGCACCTTCTAGCGGAACAGTAGAATCTTTCCCCTTTACTTCCCCGAGCGTAAGGATATAGTCTACCATTTTCCCGACTTCATCAGTAGAGAGCTGTGGGTGTGCCGACATGGCATTTTGGCCCCATACGCCACTGCTTCCTTTTATAATCCTGTCTACCAAGGTTTCCTTAATTTCCTTATTGTCTTTGTAGCGTTCTGCTACTTCCAAGTAGCTAGGGCCCACCGATCTCACATCAAGACCATGACATGCTTTACAGTCACTGCCATCTATGAGTAACTGGCCAGGATGTAAGGTGTTGATCTGATGTCCTTGAGCGATCAGCGTAATGTCGCTTCCTTGCTCTAGATAATCAAAGAATACCCTTACTTGGTCTGCTGGGATGCTGCCATCCTCCGTGCTACCATCTTCCTTATCAGTCACAGTAACTTTATAGGTTACTTTATCACCATCCCAATAGAAGCTGGAGTTTCCAAACACTTCCATGGTCATCACTGGAGGTTCATTACCTACTCTTAATTCCAACTCAGAAATGGCGACTTCACCTGAAGCATCCGTCACTTTTAGCCTCACGAGGTACATTCCTGGTTCTTCGAATGTGAAGGAGGTCTTTTTGTCGGTAGACTGAACCTCACTATACGATGTAAAGTGCCATTCGTATTTTAGCTTGTCGTTGTCGTAGTCATAAGATTCTTCAGCAGAGAAGTTCACCTTTAGAGGAGCTGCCCCTACTGTTTTGTCAGCAGAAATTATGGCAACAGGCTTTCTGTTAGTGGCATTGTATTCGATTTTTACTAACCTAGAATCGACATTATGGGCGAACCAATGTGTTCCATATTCTATGATGTATAATGCGCCATTTTTATCAAATTGCATGTCTATCGGTTTGTCAAAAGACATATTAGGTAAAAATGGCTCTACCTCTACGAAGTCACCATTTTCATCCAAGGTAACGGCCATAATCCAGTTTCTCATCCAATCATAAATGAAGAACTTGCCATCGTAATATTTAGGGAACTTCACAGATGACTCTTCGTAGTCATCGTAGTAATATACTGGACCAGCCATAGAGTTTCGGCCACCTTGACCAAAAAGAGGAAACTCACGAGACTCATCATAAGGATAGTAAATCATAGCTCCTTGGGCTGGAGGAAGATTCTTAAGGCCTGTATTATTGACTGAGTTATTTACAGGAGCAGCAGGGTCAAACAATTCTCCGAAAGTATTATCGGCAAAATTCTTTTGTCTGTAGGGCTTATTGTTAGCAATAAAGTAAGGCCATCCGAAAAATCCAGCTTCTTTGGCTTGATTTACTTCATCATAACCTTTAGGGCCTTGAATACTGTCTTTGCCCGCATCAGGACCAACTTCTCCCCAATACAGGTAGCCAGTTCTTTGATCTATAGAGATACGGAAAGGGTTTCTATTACCCATGACGTATATTTCTGGCAAACCCTGAGACCCATCTTTGGGGAAGAGGTTCCCATCAGGAATTGAGTAGGTGCCATCTGCTTCTGGCTTTATGCGCAAAATTTTTCCATTGTAGTCATTGGTATTGGCGGATGTTCTTTGCGCATCCCACGGTTCTCTGCCTTCTCTTTCATCCATAGGAGAATATCCAAATGAAGCAAATGGGTTTGTGTTGTCGCCAATGGAAATGAATAAGTTGCCGTTTGGCCCAAAAGCTAAAGAGCCTCCAGAGTGACAGCATTGGTCGATTTGGAAAGGAAATTCAAACACTATTTTTTCAGAATCTGCTATAAGAGAATCTCCAGATATCTCAAAGCGAGAAATTCTCTGTATAGCTCCCACGCCGGTAGGTGAATAGAAGAAATACGCCCAGCCATTTTGGCTAAAGTTTGGATCTAGCGTAAAGCCCAAAAGGCCGTTTTCATGTCCTGAAAACACATCAAAACTATATATCGTTTTGGTTTTCCCTACTTCAGGGTCATAAAGTCTAACATTTCCATTTCTCTCAACAAAGAAAACCCTTCCGTCGTCGGTTACAGCCAACTCCATAGGCTCATCCAAATACTCATCTAATATCACCTTCACAAATCTGTTCTCTTCTGGCGTACGTAAAGTACGGGCTTTTGAGTAATCTAAGACCTTGTTCTTTCCTATGGCATACTTGATGCCCCCATACAAGTGCTCTAAAAACAAAGGATCTGAATAGTTTTTGGGTTCGTGTCCTAAGCCAGTATAAAATGCTCTACCCCCATCGTATTCATGTGCCCAAGCAATAGGATGGTTTTCACCGTTTGTACCGCCCTCATAGGTTGTTTCATCAAGGTTGATTAGTACATGGATGTCTGGGTTGATCGACCTGAAGTTGTACCATTCATCTTCCATTTCCCATCTGTCGGGTAGCATCTCTGTTGACAAATGGTTTTTATCAACTACATCCATAGTGGCAACCCTAACATTGGGGTGGTTGGGATGACCGTTAAAATAAGCGCCTACAAGCTTTCCGTACCAAGGCCAATCGTATTCGGTATCGGTTGCGGAATGTACTCCCACAAAGCCTCCACCTGCCTGAATGTAGCGCTCAAAATCCTTTTGCTGTCGGTAGTCTAATACGTCGCCTGTAGTGTTCAAAAAGATAACAGCGCTATAACGTGATAAACTATCTTCGTGGAAATAGAGAGAGTTTTCAGTGGTATCCACTAAGAAACCATGTTCTTTTCCGAGTTTCTGTATGGCTTCTATGCCATCTTTGATTGCTTCGTGCCTAAATCCTGCGGTTTTTGAGAAAACCAACACACGAGTTTCTTCTCTACTTGGCTGACAGTTTGTGAGCACAAGTACAGTCAAGATCAATAGTAAGGCTCTTAAGCCCGAATGACTTTTTACTGTAGGTTTCACTTGTTAAGGTTTAAAGTAGTTGTTTGTAATAATTGCATTATATAAATAAACAGCCTTTTTTTCAAACGATTGAAGCATCGAATTATAAAGGGTAGTTAGTAGGTCAAATATATAATAATTAGGCAGAATTTCTCTCAGCGTTTATGATACCAAATGAACAACGCACTACCATTTTTTCATAAATCTTTTTCATATCATCTTCCTCCTTCTTCTCCTCGAGCTCCCTAATATGCGTTAGTGCGTGCTGTTGGATGGTTACAAGTGGCATTTCTATCCGCTGTCTCATATGGATGGATAATTTATCTACTGGCTTGTCAGCCATCAATTCAGAAGCGCCGGTGAGTTTCAACATGTACTTCTTCGTTCTTTCAAATTCTTCGTACATCATGTTCCACAATTCACCATATTTTGGATGATCGGACAAATAAGCTGTTAATGGGAAGAAACATTTGTTCATCGCCATTTCACAATTGTCCAACATCGTTTTAAAGAAAAGCGAGTTTTGGTATAACTGCTTAAGCTCTTGCCATTTTCCGTTCTTGTCCATTTTCTCTAACGCAAACCCTACGCCATAGTAACCCGGCAGGTTCTGCTTAAGCTGGCTCCAAGATCCCACATACGGCACTGCTCTTAAGTCATCGAGGTTCAGCTTGCCAGACTTACGCTTTGAAGGCCGGCTGCCAATATTTGTCTCGGCATAGTACCGCAAGGGGCTGATATAATTGAGGTATTCTATAAATTCAGGGTGAGTCTTGAGCGCATTGTAGGCGGCAAAGCTCTCATCAGAAAGTCGTTGCAGCAAGTCTTCTTCTTGCTCAGTAAGGGTGTTTTCCTTGTGTGAGAAGATAGCATTGCTAATACCTGCATGCATGAGTTGCTCAATATTGAACTGGGCAGCATCAATGGTTCCAAAATTGGAGCTCACTGTTTGGCCTTGCACCGTAAGCTGGATTTCTTTATTGGCTATGTTTTTTCCCATCGAAGCATAGAATTGGTGTGTCTTTCCTCCACCTCTTGCAGGTGGCCCCCCTCTCCCGTCGAAGAAGATCACCTCAATACCATACGCTTTGGATACAAGGCTGAGTTCTTCTTTTGCTTTATATATACTCCAATTGGCCATAAGGTATCCCCCATCTTTAGTGCCATCCGAAAAGCCCAACATAATTGTTTGATTATTACCCCTTTTCTCGATATGTTTTCGATAAACAGGGTTCTCGTACAGTTTCTTCATGACGCCCGCCGCATTGTGCAGGTCATCGATCGTTTCAAAAAGCGGTACGATATCGATCGGCAGGTTATCCCTCTCCCATCCACTCAACAAGAAAAGTCCATATACTTCTATGATGTCCAACGGTGTAGTACTGTGGCTAATGATATATCGATTACAACCTAGTTCACCGTTTGTCTTCTGAATGGTTTTTATTGCCTCGATACTGTACAATGTGTCCTGATAGATGTCGTGGTCAATTACTGATGGCTGCACCCTTTCAGTAACAGACAGCAGGGCTTCTATCTTATCTTCCTCCGATAAGTCCTTGTAGTTCTTGGGTAGGGCATTCGTTTTCTCAGCAATCATTTTCAGCACTTCATGATGTACAGAGCTATCTTGCCTGATATCGAGCGAAGCAAAGTATAGCCCAAATATCCTTACCCTGTTGATCAGCTGATCAACTAGACCAAGGAAGAGGCTGTTATTCTTTGCAATCAAGTTTTCCCTTATTTCATTTAAAGTGCCTAATATCTCCTCTTGCGTCAGATCGGTCTTTTGGTGAGGAAAAAACAATGCTTTATATAATTTGGATTCTAAACCAGCTAGCAATTGATCGACAACCTTGAAAGTAAGTCTTCTTTTCAGTTTCCTTACATCCAGATAATAGCTTTTGATAGCACTTGCCCTTAGGGCGCTGGCTACTTTTATTGTAGTGTCGGCTTTCACAAATGGATTTCCATCACGGTCTCCTCCAGGCCAAAAGCCCATCCTGATCATAGGATTCTGGTCGTTGACAGCAGATGGGAATTTGCTTTTTAGGAAAGTGTAGATATGTCCAGCGGCTTGATAAAACACATTTTCCAAGAACCAAATGAGATTGGTTGCCTCATCATAAGGTGTGGGTTTTTGGTTCTGGAAAAAAGGAGTTTTGCCCAGTTGCTCAAGATAGGTATTGGCCAAAGAGGTATTATCTTGAGCCAGTGCCTTCGAT